>JAANMT010000272.1_pt1 | contig 56301 bp, 48 predicted proteins | sample 7279711 | NCBI WGS metagenome assembly JAANMT01 (sample SAMN14094538, study PRJNA606508) | bioreactor metagenome | isolation source: A lab-scale SPAN reactor treating ammonium-rich wastewater day 1 | place: Ireland: Galway | collected 2017-01-16 | reverse complement strand
TCGCGTCCACCGCGCTCACGGCCCTCAGCCTCGCGTCCACCGCGCTCACGGCCCTCAGCCTCGCGTCCACCGCGCTCACGGCCCTCAGCCTCGCGTCCAAGGGCTTCCCGCCCACCGCGCTCGCGTCCACCGCCTTCGCGTCCACCGCCTTCGCGTCCACCGTGCTCGCGGCCACCGCGCTCGCGGCCACCGCGCTCGTGTCCACCGCGCTCGTGTCCACCGCGCGACTCGGCTTCACGGGCTTCGCCCTCCCGAGCGTCCTCGACTCGATACTCCTCTCGTCGGAAGCGATCCCGGGGGTGCCGGCGAGTCTCGCGCTGCCCGCCTTCATCAGGACGTGCCAGAACGGGCTCGGGCTGGGCCTCGGTCTGACCTTCTTCGCGACGATAGCGGCCAGGCCTCGGACGCGGGACATAGACATCATCCTCCGACTCAGCCACCACCGCGGGCGGCTCTTCAGCCACCGCCACAGCCACCGACGCTTCGACCATCTCCTGGCCGCCATCCGGGGCACCGAGCTTCTCGAGGATCTTGTCCACGAGCTCGTCCTTCTTCAGTTTCTGGTGTCCCGACAGTCCAATCTCCTTGGACAGGTCGAGCAACTCGGTGCGAGTTTTGCGCCGAAGCTCGGCGCCGGTGAATCGATCCATTGTACACCCCTTCTTGGGTAGCTTGTCTGTTGACCCTCGCGGGCCGGATTTTCTCTGTCCTGCGCTGACCGTTAGTCGGCCAGACGATAACGCTTGAGTTGCCAGAGACTGGCCCCGAACGCAAGCAGCGTCGACGCGGCCAGTATCTGCAGAGGCTTGCTCACTTCGCTGAAGCTCGCTCCCCCCAGAATGGCCTGGCTAAGAGCTGACTGCAGGTAGTAAGTGGGCATCCAACGAGCTGCCTGGAACATTACCTGGCTTACGTCGGCCAGCGCAACCGGCACGAACAAAACCAGATAGAGGCCTGACAAAACCGCATTGGCGGTGGCCTGGCTCTGGACGCTCAAACCGACCAGAGTGCCAAGCCCGGCGAATGCCAGACAGCCCAGTGCGATCAGGGCCAGCTCGGCCAACCAGGAGCGGGTAAACCCATGATTGAGAGCCAGCACCAGGACCGAGGCCAGAGCTGCCAGGAAGAAGCCAGACAGGATCTTTCCCGCCAGCACTTCCCACAGCTCCACTGGAGCCGCAAGTATCGCCGAAAGTGTCTTTTTCTCCTTCTCCTCCACCAGGGTTGAGGCGGTCACCATGAGCGCTCCGAGCGTCGTGAAGACCACCCAGATGGGCAGAAGCGTTTTCCGGGGAGCCCCCGTAAATTCGCGAATCTTGTCCACTCGGATGTCAGCGGGGACCTCCTGGCCAGCCTGCTCGCGCAGAGCGGACCGAATCGCCTCACGTATCACCACAACCTGACCGCGGTAGCTTTCGTCTACCGCGAGATCCAGGCGAGGGAACTGATCCTGTTCGAGGGAGCCATCGAAATCGGCAGGCACCCCCAGCAGGGCTGGAGCCCGACCTCGCTCGACCAGCTGGCGCCCCTGGCTCCAACCGGAAACCTTCTCAATTCTTATCAACTCGGAGGCCTCGAGCACCCTTACCAGGCCGCTAGACCCGGGGTCGTAGACCACCAGGAGAGGCCGACGGATGTCGGCCGCCCCCAGCGACCGCGCCATCAAGACCGACAGCACGACCGGACCGAGCAACATCACCAGAAGAGTCTGGCTGCGAGCAGCATCCTCCAGGTCTTTACCGAACAGGGCGATTATCGCGCGCAGACTGGCCAAAACGGCTCAGGGCGTGGGTTCGCTCGCCTCGTCGGGGGACGGTGCGACCTCCTTTTCGCTCGCCTGGCCGGTACCCGAGGTGACCTCGGTTTCGATCACCTCGACACCCGCCGGATCGAGTATCTCCCGAGCACTCGACTTCTGGTCCTCACTCAGACCCTTCAGGTCGAGTCGCTCATAGCTCATGATCTGGGTCTTGTAATTCTCCCGCACCAAGAACTGAATGCCATCCGAGGAAAGTAGCTTGGCTGCAGCCTTCTCGGCCTGGGCCTTCTTGGGATAGGTGGCCCCATAGGTCAAAATCTTGTCCCCCGGCTTGTATTCAAATTTATGCTTTTGGAGCTTGAGGGTCTTGGCCAGAGGCTCGAGGCTGGTCGGGTCATCTGACTCCAACACCAGTTTGTAGCCTTTGAGAACCCTCTTCTCGCCCTTCTCGCGCTGAATGGGAACCTCACCGAGGCCCGCATCCTCCAGAGCTTTCTTGAGTTTGGTAGCCTGGTCCCGCTTCTCGACCTTGATCAAAAGATCAAACTTCTTGGGCTCGGGTGCTTTGGAAAAGATGCCCTTGGCATAAGCAATCAGGGCTCCGTCCACGACGAGGCCGACAAGGACAAGTGCAATCAGGGCTCTGCGGATGGTAGACACGGCGATCCTCGCTGGAAAGCGCCTTCAGTTTAGGCGATGATACGGGAGCTGTCAATCGGAACCAGCCTGGCTGGTTGACCGCGATTCAACGCCGAAGCGTTAGATCCTCGACGAGGCGGGGTCTTCGACGGTTTCATGGAGTCTCCTTCCGGTCAGTCGGAGGAACACTTCTTCCAGCGTTCCCCCCTGGCGAAGCGCGTCTGGCTGGTCGCAAACAAGCAAACGACCCCGGTCGAGAATTGCCACCCGGGAGCACAGTTCCTGGGCCTCCTCCATGGAATGTGTGGTGAGAAACACGGTCTTGCCTGCGGCACTGAGGTCGCGCACCCTCTCGCGCACCCCCCTTGCGGCCCGCGGGTCGAGGCCTGCGCTGGGCTCGTCTAGAAACAGCAATTCTGGATCGCCCACCAGGGATCGAGCCAGAGACAATCGCTGACGCATTCCTCGGGAGAGACGGGCCACCGGATCTTGTCTGCGCTCCCAAAGGTCGAAAGAGCGCAGAAGATCTTCGCAGCGCTGGCGAGCGACCCCGTGAAGGCGGGCAAAAAAAGCCAGGTTGCTGGCCACGCTGAGGCGATCATAGTGACCCGCGTCTTCAAACGACAGGCCGATGCGGCGTCGGAGCTCGCGCCCCCGCTCAGTTGGATTGAGGCCGAGAACGCTGACGACCCCGGCCGAAGGCTTCAGTTGGCCGGTTAGAATGCGAACAGTGGTGGTCTTGCCAGCCCCGTTGGGGCCGAGGAATCCAAAAACCTCCCCCTGGTCGACCTCGAAGCTGATGTCGAGCAACGCCTCCCGGGCTCCGAAACGACGCGTCAAGCCCTGGGCCGATATAGCTACATGTAGCCCCATTCTTCTTCAAGTCTGCGACGGGCGGCGCGATTCTCGCGCATCGCCTCGTTGATCATCTCGTTGCCTTCCCAGATCACGCTCAAACCCTGATCGATCAGGTGCGCGTCTCCTGACTCGGAGAAGTGGTAGAGCGCTTCCAGGCCTTCTTCGAACTTCTCGACCCCGGTCATACCCAGATTGACTTCCTCATTGCCGTAATCGTAGTAGCCGGTCTCTCGAACGTAGGCCACGATGCCTTCTTTATGCTTCTCAAGGAACTCGAACAGATTCTTGATGAACTCGCCGAACTCGGTGGCCGACCATTGGCCGGTGCGTGCCTTCTCGGCAGCATCTCGAATCTGCTCGAATCGGCCTGTAATGTGGCCCGTGCCGCTGGAGACGGAGGTAGCGTCGATTTTTGGCAAACGGGCGTTACACTGGACGCAGAATCCAGTGCCGGGCTCATTGGCGTGGCCACAACTCAGACAGACGATCATCGGCTAGACTGCTTCGAGCGATTGCCTTTCAACAAGGTCCCCTTCGTCTCCCTCCCCCTCATCCGGTTGCCAGACGCCCTCCCTCCAGGTAGTACACCTGTTCGGCATAGGCCGCCACGGCCGGGTCGTGGGTCACCAATACGACGGTCACCTTCTGGGTATCGTTTATCGACTTGAGCACCTGCATCACCTCCTTGGTCGAGCGGCCATCCAGGTTGCCGGAGGGCTCGTCGGCCAGGATGAGGCGGGGGAGATTGGCCAGGGCCCGAGCGATGGCCACCCGCTGCTGCTGACCTCCAGAGAGGCTGTTCACGGGCTGGTTGGCCCTCTGATCCAGACCCACCGCCTTGAGCAACATGACGGCCCGCTCGTCGCGCTCGCCGCGCCTCAAAGAGGCCAGTTGCATGGGCAAGATCACGTTCTCGAAGACGGTCAGAGTGGGCAACAGGTTGTAATTTTGAAAGACAAAACCGATGTGGCGCAGACGAATGCGCTCGCGGGTTGCCTCGTCGGCGTTGGCCACGTCACGATCCTCCAGAATCACCTGGCCAAAGGTAGGATTGTCCAGGCAGCCGATCAGGTTCAACAAAGTGGTCTTGCCCGAGCCGGAGGGGCCCATCAGCGATACAAAAGCCCCTGAGGGAATGTGCAGGGTCACGTTCTCGAGCACCTTCACCGGACCGGCCGGAGATTCGTAGTACTTGTGGACGGCGTTGATACGAACGTGCATTCAGTCCCAGCGCAACCCATCGACGATCTTCAAACGCCAGACCAGAATCGACGGAATCATCGCCCCCACGAGACCCACGAAACAAGAGAGGAGCAGGGCTTCCCCCACCAGGAGCATGGTTACCTTGGCCAACGGGAAGGTTAGTTTGAACAGCACCAGCACAGCCCGGTCGAGCAGGTAGGAAGCCAGCCATCCGAAGAAGATCCCCAGCATCCCCCCGGCCAGGCTCAAAAGGACCGACTCGGCCATGATCATCAGCACAACCAGAGTGCGGCTGGCCCCGATTGCTCGTAGAGTGGCGAACTCGCGCAGGCGCTCATAGGTGGACATCAGCATGGTATTCATCGCGGCGGTGATGGCGATCAAAACCCCGATGGAGGCGATGCAAAACTGCAGCAGCCAGACGTACTTGATGTAGTCGCTTGCCACCCCCATGTACTGGGCCTTGGTTAGGGCGTGAGCGCCGGGAATGCCGAGCTCGTTGATGCGCCGAGCTACCTCCGGGGCCGAATAGGGATCGCGCAGCTTGATCCAGACCTCCTGCACCCCCCTGGCGTTGGTCTCCGCAATGGCCGTTTCCAGCGGCATGTAGACGAAGTAATCCTGAAAACTCCCCAGCCCCGAGCGCACCAAACCGGAGACCACGTATCGATTCTGGCCGTTCTGCAGCGAGGAGCCCTGGGCCAGCCCTTCATTGACGGCCAACCCTTCTCCGAGCATCACCCGCCCGGGCCCCAATGGCTCACCCAGAAAGGTGAGTCCGGGGAAGAAGACACCCATCTGGCCCGGATCCAAAGCGATGACCGGCATGACAGCTGTTCGGCCCGTCCAGGCCTGGCGAATCACCCCACCTGCGGTATCCACCTGCTCGAACTTCCTGATCTCATCGAGCCAGGTGAGTGCGATGGTATCGCTGGAGAGCCCCAGCGTCCCCACCGGGCCCGTCGGCAGGGGCACGGCCGAGTGCGGCAGCACGTACACCTGTACGTCGCGCCCGTCAAGCTCGTTGACCACTCGGCGATACAGTCCCTCGGCCAACGAGAGCAGGGCCACGAACGAGCCAACCGCAAGCAGCACCCCGATCAGCGTAAGCAAGCTACGCTCCTTGTTGCGAATCACATTGCGGAAGGCCAGGCTGACAACGATCACACCGACCTCCGACTGACCCAGGGGCTCCCCGAAAGACAAAAACGCCAGGGCCTATCGGCAGCCTGGCGGATCCCGATGCGCGGGCTGCTGCTGACCGAGGCTGTAACCGTGCTGGCCCCCAGCCAGGCCAGCATGCATACACCGTTGTGCGTAAGATCGATAGCCAGTGCCTGGCACAGGCGCCCCGGTCCGCTGGCAAGCAGCCGAGGCTGGGCGCGTCCCCGCCGAGTGACCATGGCCTCCGTCCCCATTCGCGGCTCCAGGGCTCGCAGAAGCACAGCTCCAGCCCGTCCAGGCGGATGGGCCACCACATTCAGGCAGCAGTGATTGCCATAGACGAAATAGACGTAGGCACGGCCGGGCTCCTCGAACATGGCTCGATTGCGGCGAGTCGGGCCTCGGAAAGCATGCGAGGCGGGATCATCAGTGTCGGTATAAGCTTCAGTTTCAACAAGAGGTCCACCCACACCCTCATACAAAAGCCAGATCCCGACGAGATCGCGGGCCACCTCCACCGTCTCGCGCTCAAAGAAAGAACGGGTTAAGGGACTGAGCGGAGGCTCAGACTCCACGCGAGGCGCCTTCCTTTTGGGTCAGATAGCACCTTAGATCGGCCAGGCTGAGGGAGTTAAGAACATTCTCCGGAGTGGCCCAGGCCCGCCGGGCCACGCCCACTCCCAGAGCCAGATAGTCGAGGTGCTCACAAGCGTGAGCGTCGGCCCCGATGGCCAGCATCGCACCGAGCTCGCGAGCGCGACGAGCCTGGATGTCGCGCAGGTCGAGCCGATTTGGGTAGCCGTTAATCTCCAGGGCGGTACGAGTGCGGGCTGCGGTCTTGTAGATCTCCTCCCAGTCCATGTCGTAGCCCGGCCGGCGTCCGAGCAGACGCCCGCTGGGGTGCCCCAGGATGTCGACATGCGTGTTCTGAATAGCCTTGAGCACCCGAGCGGTCATCTCGTCTTTGCCCATCTGCAGATGGGAATGCACCGAGGCCACCACCACGTCGAGTTGGCAGAGGATCTCGTCGGAGTAATCGAGCTGACCGTCCGGTCGAATGTCCACCTCGGTTCCCCAGAGCAGGGTCACACCCAGATTGAGGGTATTGACCCGATCGATCTCCACCTTCAACTGGCGCAATCGATCTACGTCCAGCCCGTTGGCCACCCCCACCCAGGGCGAATGGTCGGTGATGGCCAGATACTCCAAACCAAACCGCACGGCAGCCCGTGCCATCTCCTCCACCGAGTGCTGCCCGTCCGACCAGGTCGAGTGAGCATGCAAGTTCCCCTTCAAATCCGCCAGGGTCACCAGACAGGGGAGTTGGTGCTTCTCGGCCAGCTCGATCTCGTTGAATCCTTCCCGCAACTCTGGTGGGATCAGGTCAAGCCCGAGCTTGCGGTAGACCTCCTCTTCCGTGCGCGAAGCAAGGTTCTGACCCGATTCATCAAAAAGGCCGTATTCGTTGAGTTTCCACTTGTTCTTCTCGGCCCGCACCCGCAGGCTGACGTTGTGATCCTTCGAGCCAGTAAAATACTGCATGGCCGCCCCGAAGGACTCGGCCGGAACCACTCTCAAGTCGACCTGCAGATTCTTGGAGTAAAGCAGTGAGGATTTGGTCTCGCCCCGAGCCAGGATGCGATCGGGCGAAACCAGCGAGCAGAAGGTTTCCATGATGGGGCCGGAGTCAGCAGCCACGCAGACCAGGTCCAGGTCACCCACGGTTTCCTTGCCACGCCGAGCCGAGCCGGCCACTTCCAGGCGCTCGACCCCGCTTACCTGGCTCAGGGTCTCGAGCAGAGTGGCAACGATGGCCCGGGCTCGCGGCAAGGGCATGCGTTCCTCGCCCTGACTTGCTCGCAGACGCTTGAGCCCCTCGGCTAGATTGGCCTCGGTCTTGGCCCCGAAGCCCTTCAGGTCGCGCAGGGCCCCCTCCTGAATGGCACGCTCGAGGTCTGCCAGGCTGCCCACTCCGAGCTCATGATAGAGCACGGCTGCCTTCTTGGGGCCCAGGCCAGGAACGGTGATGAGCTCCAGAATCTGGCCCGGGAACTCGGCCCGCAACTCCTCGTGCAAAGTCATTTTGCCGCTTTGCAGCATTTCGATGATCTTCTCGGCAATGGCCTTGCCGATTCCGGGGATCTCGGTCAGAGCTCCGTCCTCGGCCAGGTTCGCCAGCGGACGGTCCAAACTCTGTATGGTGCGAGCTGCTCGCTGGTAGGCTTTGATCTTGAAGGGATTCTCCCCCTTGAGCTCGAGGAAGTCGGCGATCTCTTCGAATGTCCGGGCCACCGCCTGATTGTCGACCATAGAGGGGGGAAGTTCGCAGACGAGGAGGGGGATCCTTTACACGCCCGTCAGCAGGCCACCTGGTTGCGCCCGTTCCTCTTGGCCTTATAGAGGGCTTTGTCGGCCGCCTTCACCACTCGATCGGGGGTGGGCAGCTTGTCGTTCTTCTGAGCTACCCCGATGCTGATCGTTACACTGACCTTCTGGCCCGAGCTTCGGCGGGGCTTGAGATTGCGAGGTTTCTGCTTGGGCCGGTCGGCCCCCCGCAAGACCATGGGGGTGCCCTCGATCATCTGACGAAGATTCTCGAGCGGCTCCCAGGCTTCATCCAGGGTCCGGCCTGGAAAGACCATGGTGAATTCCTCGCCCCCGTAACGAAAAGCGCGAGCCCCACCGGGAGCCCGGCGCATCCGTGAGGCGACCAGGCGCAGCACCTGGTCACCAACGTCGTGACCGTAGCGGTCGTTGAAAGACTTGAAATGGTCCACGTCCAGCATGGCGATGGCATAGGTGCCGCGCAGGCGCGAGAGCTCCTCCTGGAGGGCCCGACGGCCGGGCAACTCGGTCAGCTCGTCGAGGTAAGCCAATCGATAACTGTGCTGCACCAGGGCCAGCAAAACCGACAGCGCGGTGGCGGCAATCAAGAGCTCGGGATTGCCCGGCGCTTGCAGGGCCAGCAGGGCACCTGTCGCCACGACCAGCTGAGAAGCTTCCAGCGCCCCACCGGTGCGAATCGCCGTCCAGAGCAGGCTGCCGAGCGCCAGGATGGCCAGCGCCAGGGGCATGGGCTCGAGCACCAGGGCTTCCCAGCGTCGCAAGATTCCGTCCTGGAGGGGACCCGAGAGCCAGTGAAGGGTGATGGCCTGGAGGGCCAGGGCCAGCACCCAGGTTAGCTCAGCCTGATACCACAGGGTCAACAGAAAGAGGTTGAGCGGCACCAGCACGGCCAGCAGCGACTGTGGCAGACCGCAGCGAGGAAGCACAGCCAGACTGACCAGCAATGACAGAGCCAGACCCGGACGGTGAAAGCGCAGGGCCAGCAAGCCCGCGCAGGCGACCAGCACCCACGGGGCGCGCTCAAGCCACCCCGGTCGGGCTGGAAGCAGCTGGCCGAGCCAGGGAGAGATGGCCAGCGCAAGCAGCAGAGGGGCCGCCGCCAGGCTCAGGGCGCGAAGAAACTTCTGTAGTCTCGGGCGCATGCTTGACAGGGATTCAACGCACCGGGCTGCGCAACCTTCGTAGAAACAAAGCAGCCGACCAGCAGGTCGGCTGCTTTGGAGCGACTCGATAGAGCTACATTAGCGGCCGGCAGCCGGATTCTTATCGCGCATATGGTAGGGGTCGATCTTCAGGGTGACCGAGGAACCATCCGAGAAAACGGTGTAATTGGGCCACGCAACCACGTCCACAAAGACTCGCACCGAACCGCCGAGAGGGCGAACGCGCACGTTGGCAACCAGGCCCTCGTCCACCGAGAGCTTGGACATCGGCTCTTTGCCGGCCACCAGATGAGCCGGCGAGACATCCAGCACGATGTTGCGATAGTCGTCAGCGCCAGGGGGACGATGGTGCACCCGATAGGTGATGGGGCCGTTGGCCTGTACCTTGACGTAGACGTGCTTGGCGCCCTTGGCCACGGTTACGTTGGTCACGGCCGCAGCGTGCGCGACCCGAAGGCCGACCAAGCTCGCCAGCCCGACTGCCAGAAGCAGGGTCAGGAATGCCCGGCTCCGGCCTTGAAAGATTCGCGTCATGAACTTCTCCTTTCGTTTCCGGCGACATTGGGATGGCCTTCAAGCTTCTCCCAAAACACCGTGGCATTCGCAGGCCTTTCGAGCGATTCCTCCAGAGGATGGGAGGGTCACAAAGTGGAACTCCGGAGCCGAATCTTGCCACCTGTAGCGCAAGAAAATCTTTCCAATTCGGGGGAGGCCCCTCAGCATGCAGCGAGAAGCCGAGGTTTTGCGGGCACTGCTCGACGTGAGCCGCATCATCGCTTCCAACTATCCCATGCCGGACGTGATCAAGCGCATTACCACCAAATTGCGCGGCATTCTCAAGGCTGACGAGTGCTCCATCATGATCCTCGACGAAAGCCAGCAGCATCTGGCCTTCGTCGAGTCCTCCGGATTGACGCGCTGGGAGCTCGACAACATTCGCTTCCGAGTGGGAGAAGGGGTGGCCGGCTGGGTTGCCAAGCACAAGAAGCCGGTGGTCATCCCTCGCTTGAGTGAGGATATCCGGTTCATGCCGGTCAAAGAGCAGAAACGTCCGATGATCAGCATGATCTGCGTGCCGCTGATCATCAAGCAACGCCTGATCGGGGTCGTGACCCTGACCACCCGCCACGAGGACCACATCTTCTCGCAGGAGGACCTCGAGTTGACCGTGCTTCTCTCGGCGCACGTCTCTTTGATGCTCGAGAACAATCGACTTTACGAGATCTCGGTGCTGGACGGGCTGACCAATCTCTACAATCGGCGCTACATGGAGCAGCGGCTCGACAAGGAGCTGTCCTATGCCCGGCGCTTCCACCATCCCCTCAGTTTCTTCATGGTCGATATCGACTGGTTCAAGAAGCTCAACGATACCTACGGCCACCAGGCCGGCGACGCGGTGCTGCGCATCGTCAGCGAGCTCTTCACGAAAGCTCTTCGCGAGTATGACATCGTGGCGCGCTACGGGGGCGAGGAGTTTGCCGTGATTCTGCCTTCGACGCCACGCTCCAAGGCGGCCAGCATCGCCGAGCGGCTACGCGCCTCGGTGGCCGAGGAGGATGTCTCCCACCAGCATCAGTTGATCCCCGTGTCGGTCAGCGTTGGGGTGGCCACCTACCCCGAGGATGGCCAGACCAGCGAGTCCCTCATCGCCAAAGCCGATCGGGCCCTGTACCGGGCCAAGCGCAGCGGTCGCAACCGGGTGGTGCTGGCAGATGACGATTAAACAAGATCGGCCACCACCCGCACGCCATTGAGCTGCAGGTGATAGAGGAAGACCAGGTGGAGCAACTCTGCGTCGTGAGGCATCGCACCCAGAGTGCGGGCGAGGTCGACCGGCAGGTCGTAAGTCTGCACGGCACTGGCCGGCACCACCACCTCCCAGGGAAGGTGCTTGACGTTGGCCCACAGGCGCAGCTCGAGAGCCAGCAGGTAAAGACAGAGGTCGCTGCAGTCACCCATGGCGATTACCCGGGTGCGATGGCGCGACGTCAGGTGCTCATGGAGCCCTGTGCCGTGGTGAGAGCTCAGGGAGCGCTTGGGAAAGTGCTTGAAGTGCCCGGCAAAGGGAAGGCTGGATAACTCGGGAACGGTCTCCGCCTGCGAGCTGCCCTCAAGACAATGAGGCGGGAAGGCGGCAAACTCCGGGCTATCGGGGGGGTGGCTGTCTTGAGGAAAGAGAAAGTCACATACTCCCAGCTCGTATGCGCGAGACAGGATGCGGGCCACCGCCGGCACGACGGCCTGGATGCGCGGACTGGCCAGGGGGCCCTCGGAGCAGAAGCCCCGAACCATGTCAACCGTAATGCAAGCTACGTGCTTGGGGCCGCCGGCCTCCCCCACCAGGTCGCTCATTTCCAGGACGGGCCAGCTTGCCTGCAATTCGGTGAGGTAGGTGAGAAAGGGGGTGAAACGCTGGATAACTTCCGCCATGCCCGCCAACGATTTTTTCTTGCTTTCAAAATCCCTGCGACGGCAAGAAGACCCGGCCTTACGGCCGGGTCCCCAGCAACCTGAGTCACTCCGGAGGATTTACTGACCCGAAGCCACTGCTTCCGGCAAAGAGTAGTCGGCCAGCGTCTCCTCGGCGATGACGCGTGAGGCGCAACGTGGAACCGAGCGGCCTCCAGAGGTTACGCAGCGGGTCACAACTTGACGGAAGGCGCCCTGACCTCTGCGCCAAACCGTGAGCTTCTCTGTAATCGTCCATCCTTTGCAGACAGGGCACAGGTCCTTGCTGCGAAGGTGGTCCATTTCACCAGGAAGAACCTCGCCCAGTCGCCAGGTCGGGTTGGGCCGAACCCGAAGACTGGAGGGAATGGTGATGTAGTTGGGGTTGATGGGACTCAATGGATCACCCCCGGTGACCTCAGGTCGGGGTGACCGATCTGAGCGAACCGGACGTGATGGCTGCGTGCTAATTTCAGCACCTCCGTGGTCTTGATGCCAGTCCACGAATCGTGAACGGGCCTCCCCAATCAGATAAGACGCAGAAGGGTGGCAAAAAGTTTCCCATGGGCGAGAACTTTTTCTTGGATGGCTTGAAGCTTCACGTTGAGCGCTCCGGTCCGCCCGACGGACATCCGGTGCTTATGTTGCATGGAAACGGGGCTTCGTGGAACGCCTGGGCCCTCAATATCAACCATCTGGGGCCCGAGTGGCTGGCCATGGCGCCCGACCTGCCGGGCTTCGGCGTCAGCGACGAGCCCGACCGCTTCTACTCCATTCCCGATTTTGCCCGACTGCTCTGGAAACTGGTAGAAGGAAAGCGCCCGGTGCTGGTGGGCAACTCACTGGGCTCGTTGATCGCGCTCGAGATGGCCGCCCAGAAAGAAGCGGCCGGGCTGATGCTGGTGGCGGCTCCGGCTTGCGTTCCGGACGAGATGGATCCCCGCCTGGCCCGCCTCATCACCTGGTTCGACCAGGCCGGAGTTCCCCAGATTCCCAACTTGGACGAGTTGGGGCGGGTCACAGTAAACGCTGATGAGCGCATCCTGGCTCTGGCCAACGCCAACATGGCCCGAGCGCGCGGCTTCTTGCCGGCCCTCCCGGCCATTTGGAACTATCGCTGGGAGAAGCGAGCCAGCCAGATTCGCTGCCCGGTGTGCCTGATCTGGGGTGAGCAAGACGGGCTTGTCTCGCGAAGCCACCTCGAGCGCTGGCAAAAGGCGATCCCTCAGGCTCAGACGGTGACCCTGGCCCGAGCGGCCCATGGACCCCAGTTCGATGACCCGGTGGGGTTCAACCAGGCCCTGCTTGGTTTCCTCAGCGAGGTGCGCCTTGCAGGTCGCGCAGGTGGTTGACGAGATCCCAGATATCCCGGGCCGTCATCTTGGTCACGAAAGGTGGCATGGCGTTCTTGCCCAGCGCGATGTAGAGGTAGAGATAGCCGTCGGTGAACTGGGGCTGGGAGTAGATCTGGCCGTTGCCGATGGCAGGCGGAGGAACCTGGGTCAACTCTCCCACCGGGCCCGGGCTCGTTCCGTTTGCCCCGTGACAGAATGCGCAGTTGTTCTGGTATAAAACCTTGCCCCGCTCGCCGGACTCGGGAGAGCGGGGAACCGGCCCGGTCCTGGTGCCCATGAGCTCATTGAGCTCGACGCGATAGCGACGGTCCACGACATCCTCAGAATCCTTGCCGGCGGTCAGGAACTCCGGCTTGCCCAGCGATGCGCTGCTCATGACCAGCGCCTTGATCTGCAGCCAGGCCGGCATCTGGGTCCGAAAATCGGACAACTTCTGGGCGTAGTCGGCAGCAGTGGGATCCAGTCCACGTAGAGCCATCAGAGCGTCCGTCATCGTGTTGCGCGGGTCACCCGGGGTCAGGTTCTGGAAAACGGCCGGCGCCAGCGCCGCATCTCCCACCGGCATCACCAGACTCAAATCGGCTGGTGCCACTTCACCGAGCTCGGCGTTGGGATTGGTGTAAGGCTTGAGGGTCTCACCCGGCTTGTTGACCACCTGCGCACGCATGTTGTAGGGCCAGGTGCCGCAACCGGTGCTGACGAGACCTAGACCGACAAGCAACAGGTAGGTGACCACCGAGCGTGCCCCTCGGTTCTGAAGAAGGGTATGAGCCCGGTCGGCAGACTGACCATCCACCACCAGCACCACGTGGCCGTGGGCCACCGGCAGGTCTTCTTCGAGGGGCGGAACCAGCTTGCGAAAGTGGCGCGTTTCCCAGAAGAACATGAAGGTGGTCGTCAAGATGGCCGTGATCATGCCCATCTCGTACATCAAGAGCGCATTGATCGGGACCGCCACGATAGGGTGGCCGTCGCTGCGCAAATTCCAGTCGAGCTGGGTGTAAGCGATGAAAGAGAAACCGAGGATGATGGCGGTGCCCCACATGATGCGCACCACGGTGCGCATATGGAAGCTCCGCTCGCGATGCGGCGGAATGGGCGCCTCGGGCAGCGGATAAGGCGAGCGAATCTCGATATCCTCGGGGTCGAGGTTCTCGTCGATCAGCAGGCGGTGGGCCGCCAGGGCATCTTCACAGTGTTCGAACTCAGCTGCAACTCGCATACTCTGTCACCCGTCACTCACCGGATTGGAAGTAGTTGACCTTGACGCCCGCCACCTCGCGCTCGATCTGGCGGACCCTGGTTTCGGCGACCTCCCAGAACGGGAGAATCGGGAAGATGCGGCAGAACACGCACAGTCCGCCGATCACCCAGCCAAACGAGCCCACCACGATGCTCAGCTCAGTCAGGCTGGGCGAGTAGTGAGTCGTGGCTCCGTTGAGGTGGTTGTAGATCTCCTGGCCGGGGATGAAGATCACGACGCGCTCGATATACATGCAGATGTTGACCACGATGGACAACACGAACATCGGCAGGCGGCTGCGCCGGAAGGACTTGGAGGCCAGGCAGAAGAGCGGCATCACGAAGTTGCCCACGATGAGGAACCACCAGGCCGGGGCGTAGGCTCCGAAGGCGTTGTACCACATGTAGTCCATCTTCTCGGGCTCGTGGGTGTAGTAGGCCGGCAGGAAGTCGTTCCAGAACAGGTAGGCCCAGGCCAGCCCCAGCACCAACCAGACGCGCCCGAGCATATCGTAATGCACCGAGGTGATCAGCTTCTGGTAGGGCTTGTAGGTCCAGTAGAGGATGGTCAGCATGGTGATCACCGCGGCCACGCCCGAGTAGAGAGCGCCCACGAAGAAGAGCGGGCCGAAGACCTCCGAGTGCCAGCCCGGCACGACCTCCATCGCGAAGTCCCAGCTCACGATGGTATGGACCGAGATCACGACCGGCAAGATGACCACGCTGTAGAGAGCGGCGGCCTCCTTGACCCGCTTCCACTCCTCAGCGGTGCCACGCCAGCCCCAGCTCAGCAGCGTGTAAAGCGTGCGCATCCAGCCCTTCATGCGCGGGCGGGCGATGCCCAGGTCGGGAACCATCGTCACGTAGAGAAAGAGAACCGACCCGGTCAGGTAGGTGGAGATGGCGAACACGTCCCACATCAGCATGCTCTTGAAGTTGGGCCACAAGAGGCGAGAGTTGGGATAGGGCAGCATGTAGTAAAAGACTTCGAAGCGACCCAGGTGGATGAGGGGGAACGAGCCAGCCGCAGGCAGCGTAAAGAGGGTGATCACCTCGGCCACCCGGGTCACCACGCCCTTCCATTCTGCTCCGCACAGTCGCAGCAGGGCCGAGATCAGCGCGCCGGCGTGGGCCACGCCGATCCAGAAGACGAACGTGATGATGTAGTAGCCCCAGAAGACGGGTAAGTGCAGGCCGGTCTTCCCGAAGCCCACGAAATTTTGCTCGAGCCACTTGAAGAACGCCCAGCCGATCAGGCAGAGGCTGATGGCGATGACGACGTTCGATTTCCAGCCCTGCTTGCCGACCGGCTCGAAACAGGCATCGTAGATTTCGGGCACCGACATATCGGGTGCCACGAAGTTGTAGTTGATGTGATGCGAATGGGCTTTCTGGTGCCCACCAACAGCCTCGGTCATGCGGCCTCCACGGTGTTACAGGCGGTTCTACAGAGCATCGGGCACCCTCTGGGGTCGAAGGTAGATGACGTGCGGTTTGGTGTCAAACAGCTCATCGAGCACTTTGGAAGATCGGGATGCATTCTCGTGCAGCACGACGTTCACCGCTGAGTGCCGGTCGTTCATGTCGCCGAAGGTGATCGCTGAGGTGGGGCAGGCCTGCGCGCAGGCCGAGCGCAGCTCGCCGTCCTGCACCGGGTGGCCGGCCACCTTGGCGTCGACAAAACTGCGGCGGATGCGCTGCACGCAGAAGGTGCACTTTTCCATCACGCCCTCGCTGCGCACGCTCACGTCCGGGTTGAGCATCTGCTCCATCGGAGCATCCCACGTGGGAGTGAAAAAGTTGAAGATTCGCACGCGGTAGGGGCAGTTGTTGGCGCAAACGCGAGTGCCCACGCAGCGGTTGTAGACCTGAGCGTTGAGGCCGTCATTGGTGTGCACGGATGCGAACACCGGGCAGACCGATTCGCAGGGGGCAGTGCCGCATTGCTGGCACAGCATCGGCACAAAGGTCGCCACCACGTTGGGGTAACCGTCACCCGAGTAGGCATCCTGCTGGATGTGCTTCTCGGTCTCCTCCTGGTCACTGGCCAGGCGGCCCGTGCTGGTCTTGTGATGGAACTCATCCTGCCAGAAGCGGTCCACCCGCATCCAGTCCATCAGACGACCCATCGCGATCTGGTCGGCCCCGATAGTCTGAATGTTGTTCTCGGCCCGGCAGGCGATCACGCAGGCTTTGCAGCCCGTGCATCGGTCGGTGTCGATCACCATGCCCCACTGGTAGGTGCCGACGGTCTGGATGCTCGTTTGCAGGGTATCTTTCGGTTCCTCGGCCATCGATTCTCCTCAGTGCGGCAGGGTAGCCTTCTCGAGACCCATGATCCGGCGGTCAAAGGTCGCAATGAACTGGCTTTTCTTGGTGTTGGTCACAGTCACCTGAGTGGAAGCCCAGGGATTGGCGGGAGTGCCGAGCAAGGCCGACATCGGGTTCATCGGCCTCACCACGTCGTCGGTGTAACGGCCGTAGGCTCCCTCAGCGTGGCCGTTGCCGGCCGGAATCGCGATAGCGTCGACGTGCACAGCCTGAGTGGGGAATGCCGGACCGATCAGCCTGGCGCCTCCCTCACCGGTCACCTCGAGCAGGTCGCCTCGCTTCACCTTGAGACTCTGGCCCAGCTCACCGAAGGGGTTGATCTCGATCCAGCTGGCCCAGGCCACCGTGGTGAGCGGGTCAGGCAACTCTTGCATCCAGGGGACGTTGGCCCGCTGGCCGTCGCCGAAGTTCACGGACGAGCTGGCGATCAGCGTGGCTTTGCCCTGCGCTCTCGGATTGGGCTCGATCAGGGCGCCCGCGGCGGCCGCTTCCAGACGACCCCAGGCGCTGACGCCCGAGGGCACCTGCCCACCCGGGCTCTTGGTCGAGGGCGGAGGCAGGGCCACGTCGTGGTGGTAACGGTCAAAGCTGGTGTCAGCCTTGGACCACAGCCCTCCCCTGGCCACGGCGGCGTCAAAACGCGTGCCCAGAGCCTGGGACAGCACGTCGCGGAAGGTCAGGGCCCGGGCCGGAATGGGTAGCTTGATACCGGCGGCTCGAGTCGAGGTGATGAGCGCATCGCATACCGAGCGAGTATCCGAACGCGGCTTCACCACCGGCTGGCTGAGGTTGTAGACCTGCCCGAAAGGCGCGTCCACCAGACAATCGCCCCACTCCTCCATCCAGTTGCGGCTGGGAAGGGTGACGTCGCACAGCGCGGTCGTCTCGTTGGCAAAGCACGAGAAGGCGATTTTCGTCTTGACGTTCTTGAGCTTGTCAGCAAACTTCAGGCTCGTTGGCAGCACGTAGACGGGGTTGCAGTCGAAAACCCAGACGCTGCTCCAGCTCCCCTGGTCGAAGCCCTCGAGGGCCTCGCGAGTGGACAAGACCACGCCCGGATCGGGCTGCATCTCTCCCAGAGTGGGCAAGAGATCGGTCTCGCAGGTGGCGATGGCGCCCGAGACCAGCTTGCTCAACGAGTGCATGGCTCCCAGGCTGGCAGCATCGAAAGAGTTGTCCGGCCCGGCGATGACCAGAGGCTTGCGAGCCCCGCCCAGGCGCTTGGCCAACCGCTCGATCAGCTCTTTGGGGCAACCGCTCAGCTCACTGGCCTTCTCCGCAGTGGCATTGGCGTAAGTCGACGGCCAACCGGAGCGCTTGGCCCCGATCAGATTGCCCACGGCGGCCGCCACCCAGCCCTCGCTACCCGGTCGTACCGGGAGCCAGCGGTCGGCGTTGGCGCAACTGAGGTTCATGCGTGAGGAGACGGAGACCATCACCCCCCGGTTGCGATCGCGACTTTGCCGGAACTGACCATAAAGGTGGCCGTAGTGGATGGCCAGCGGGCCCTCGACCAGAAAGTCACGGCCGAAGTTAACCACGTAGTCGGCCTGGTCGAGCGGGTAGTAGGGCAGCTCGGCCTTGCCGGTCAGCGCCTTGATGACGCCCCGCTCCGTCTCACTGGAGGGGAACTGAAGCACCCAGACCCGGGCGCCGATGGCTTTGGCGACAGCCAGAATCAACGTGCCGCGCGAGCCCTGCAGGCGGTCCACGATGAACAGCCCCCCGTTGCCACCGCTCAGAGCGGCCTTGAGCGGGTCCTGGGCCACATCCCAGGTGATCGACTTGCCGGCCTGCTGAGGCTGCAGCAGGCGGTCCGGGTGATAGTGGACCGGAATAGCCGTCTGCACCTCAGCCGAAAGCTTGCCCAGGTTCACGGGGTGGCCGGGCAGGCCTTCCATCTTGATGGCCCTGCCCTCGACGCACTTGACCGCGATGCCGTCAGGTCCGCGCGAGGTTGCGAAGTAGACCGGCTGGCCCGGAAGCAAGTATTCCGGCATCGGATACTGCGACAGGAGGCCGTGCTCGACCGGCCGCCCACACCCCGAGAGGGCCACGCAGGCGCCGGTTACGAAACTGTAGCGGAGAAAATCGCGTCGGGTGAAGTTCAAGTCGGCCTCCAGTTACCGATGGCAGGTGGTGCAGTCGGTGGGAGCGTTGTTCTGGCGATGGCAGGTCACGCACCAACCCATGGTCATCTTGTATTCAAGCTGAATGGTGGCCTGGTTCTCCACGTTGCCGTGGCACTGGGCGCACTCGATCTTCTGGCCGTTGGCCAGCTTGGCGTTCATATGAGCTTTGTGGGCAAACTTCACGTGCTCGGGCATATCGTAGTATTTGAACCACGGAATGGCCTGTTTGCCGTTGATGTACTTCTTCAGCACCTCGACTTCGCTGCGCCATCTGGCGTCCACGTCGGGCTGACCCTCCGCGGGCTTTTTGTAGGGGTTGTAGTCAGCAAAATTCTGGTGGCAGTTGGCACAGTCTTGCACCGAGGGAACACCGGCCGAGTAGCCGTCCTGGGTGCCGCGATGGCAGTAGACGCAAGCGATCTGGCGCTTGCCCGCGTGCAACTGGTGGTTGAAGGCGATGGGCTGAGGCTTGGAGCGCCAGTTGTATTCGTTGACGCCAAGCATTAAAAGCGGGATCACGATTATCGCAATCAGTCCGCCGTACTGCAGGCGTTTGACGAGAAGTTCCTCAGGCGCCATCTGCTCTCACCCATCTCCGGAAGGCTGCAATCCCCCGTACAGTCCCGGTTTTTCCACTTCGTGAAATTTTTCTCTAAGTCGAGCGTTTCCGAAGGTTGAAAGAAAAATCCTGCCGACGGAATGTTAAAAGAGCGTGAATCAGGGATTTCCCCGACCTGAGAGAACACGCGGGCTCGGACCACCCGTTGAGAATTCTTCCCCCCCTAAAGGTTGAGAGTTCTCCCCTCGACCGCCAGGGCGGCTTCCTTGACCACTTCGGCCAGGGTGGGATGGGCGTGACAGACTCGGGCCAGATCTTCCGAGGAGGCCCCGAACTCCATGGCGGCGGTGACCTCGGCGATCAGCTCGCCGGCCCGCGGACCCAGAATGTGGGCTCCCAGCAGGCGGTCGGTCTGGCTGTGGGCCAGCAGCTTGGCCTCCCCCTCGGTGGTGCCCATGGCGCGGGCCCTCCCATTGGCCATGAAAGGGAAACGACCAACCTTGAAGGGGACCCCCTCGGCCTCCAGCTCTTCCTGCGTCTTGCCCACCCAGGCCAGCTCGGGCTCGATGTAGACCACCCCAGGAATGGCGTTGTAGCTCACGTGCCCGTAGCCGGTAACGAGCCGCTCCACGCAGGCCACGGCTTCCTCCTCGGCTTTGTGGGCCAGCATGGGACCGCCGATCACATCACCGACAGCGTAGATGCCCGGGGCCGTGGTCTGCCAACTGGAGTCGACCGTGATGAAGCCGCGCCGGTCGGTGGCCACCCCGGCCCCCTCCAGCCCCAGCCCGTCCGTGTTGGGCCGACGGCCGACGGCCAGCAAGACCCGGTCGCAGCGAATCGGCATGATCCCTTCGGCCTCGACGACCGCTCCCTTGCCCTCCGCTCGAGCCCCGGTCACGCGCACGCCCAGGTGGAACTCGAGCCCTTGCTTTTCCAGCAGACGCTGGGCTTTCACCGCCAGGTCGGCGTCGGCCCCTGGCAGGATGCGCTCGAGGTACTCCAGCACGGTCACGCGTGAGCCCAACCGGGCCCAGACCGAGCCAAGCTCGAGGCCGATCACCCCGGCTCCGATGACCACCAGGTGACCGGGCGGCTCGGAGTATTCGAGGGCCTCGGTGCTCGTTCCGATCGGGCCACCAAGCTCGACGCCCTTGAGCGGCGAGGAAAGGCTGCCGGTGGCCAGCAGCGCGGTATCGGTGGCCAGCTCCTCCTCCCCCACCCGAACCCGACCCGGACCGACCAGGCTGCCGCGCCCGAGCTTGCGCTCGATCTTGTGCTTCTTGAAGAGGGCTTCCACGCCCCCGGCCAGCGTGTCCACGATCTTGCGCTTGCGGGCCATCATGGTCTCAAGGTCAAGCTCCACCCCGGAAAGCTTGAGACCGTGCAGGGCCATCTCGCCCTGAGCCCTGGCAAAGAGCTCGCTGGACTCGAGCAAAGCCTTGCTTGGAATACAGCCTACCCGCAGGCAGGTGCCGCCCAGCTTCTTCTCCTGCTCGACCACGGCCACCTTGAGCCCCAGTTGGGCGGCCCGGATGGCGCCTATGTAACCGCCCGGACCGGCCCCGATGACGACCAGATCGTAGCTCATACCTCGATCAAGAGGCGCGCCGGCTCTTCCAGGCAGTCCTTGATGCGAATCACAAACGAGACCGCTTCGCGCCCATCCACCAGCCGATGGTCATAGGTCAGCGCCAGATACATCATGGGGCGCACCACCACCGCGCCCTGAACGGCGATCGGACGCTCCTGGATCTTGTGCATACCGAGCACTCCGCTCTGGGGCGGGTTAACGATCGGGGTGGAGAGAAGAGAGCCGTAGACCCCGCCGTTGGAAATCGTGAACGTGCCGCCCTGAAGCTCTTCCAGCTTGAGCTTGCCTTCTTTGGCGCGCACCGCAAAATCGGCGATGCTCTGCTCGACCTGAGCAAAGCTGAGTTGCTCGGCGTTGCGCAGCACCGGCACCACCAGTCCCTTGCCCCCGCCCACGGCCACGCCGATGTCATAATAGTTGTGATAGACGATGTCCGTGCCGCGGATCTCAGCGTTGATGGCTGGGAAGGCCTTGAGAGCCTCGATGCTGGCCTTGACGAAGAAGGACATGAAGCCAAGCTTGATGCCGTACTTTCGGGTAAAGGCCTCCTGGTGGCGCGAGCGCAGATCCATCACGGCGCTCATATCCACCTCATTGAAAGTGGTCAAAAGGGCCGCCGTCTGCTGAGCCTCTACCAGCCTGGCCGCCACGGTCTTGCGCAGAGGGGTCATGGGGACGGTTTCTTCCTGGCGCGGGCCAGACAGGGGAGCTGGGGTCGGAGCCTTCGAAGGCAGCTGCGGTGCGGGAGCAGCAGCGGCCCGCTGGACATCTTCCTTCAAGACGCGCCCGCCGGGGCCGGTGGCCTGCACCTGCTCGGCACTCAAGCCGCTCTCGGCCAGGGCCCGCTGAGCGGCTGGCATGACCCGAGGCTCCTCCGCCGTCTTCTCGGCCTTCTGGGCCGGCTTGTGAGCGCTCTCATCGACCAGGCCGAGCACCTCGCCGATGCTGGCCGTGTCACCGGGCTTCTTGAGCACCTGCACGACCCGCCCGGCTACGGGCGCGAAGACCTCCATGTTGGCTTTGTCGGTCTCGAGCACCACGATGGCCTCATCGCGCTCGACCCAGGCCCCCTCGCTCTTGAGCCACTGGCCCACGACCACGTGGCTCACCGACTCTCCCACCGACGGAACAATCAACTCGACGCTCATGAAACGTCCTGTGCGAGGCGCGCCGCCGGGTTCCTTCCACTCAAGTGAGAGCCATGGTAAAGGCCTGCTCGATCAGCCACTCCTGCTCGATGCGGTGGCTCTCGTGCGAGCCCGTGGCGGGGCTGGCCGACTCGGGCCGCGACAGGGTGTGGAACGAGTGCCCCACGACCTTGTCGGCCGCCCGCACCTTCAGGAAGGCCGCCGCGCCCATGTTCTCGGGCTCTTCCTGCACCCACAGCACGGGAGCGGTGCGAGGGTATCCGGCCAGGGCTTGACGGAGCGGGCCCTCCGGGAACGGATAGTACTGCTCCAGACGCAGGATGGCCACGTCATTCGCCCCGCGCGCTTTGCGAGTGTGCTCGAGCTCGTAGTAGAGCTTGCCCGAGCAGAGCAAGATGCGATTGACGGTCTCCGGGTCCACTTTGCTGCGGTCGGGCATCACCCGCTGGAAGGTGCCCGAAGTCAGCTCCTCCAGGCTCGAGCTGCACTCGGGGTGGCGCAGCAGGCTCTTGGGCGACATGACGACCAGAGGCTTGCGCCAGGGGCGCAGCACCTGGCGGCGCAGGCAGTGGAAATACTGGGCCGGTGTGGTCAGATTGACCACCTGGATATTGTCCTCGGCCGCCAGGGTCAGGAATCGCTCGAGCCGGGCGCTGGAGTGCTCGGGGCCCTGGCCTTCGAAGCCGTGAGGAAGCAGCATGACCAGGCCGTTGAGCCGGTGCCACTTGTCCTCGGAGCTGACCAGGAACTGATCGATGATGACCTGGGCCACGTTGCAGAAATCGCCGAACTGCGCCTCCCACAGCACAAGGGCCTCGGGATCATCCAGGCAAACACCGTACTCGAAGGCCAGCACGGCCGTCTCGGTAAGAGGGCTGTCCCACACCTGAAAGCGCGCCTGATCGGGCGCCAGGTGCTGCAGGGGAACATAAGGCTCGCCCGTGCGGGCGTCATAGAGCATGGCGTGGCGGTGGCTGAAGGTGCCCCGCCCGACGTCTTGCCCGCTGAGGCGCACGGGAGCCCCTTCGGTGAGGAGGGTGGAGAAGGCCAGGGCCTCGGCTGTTCCCCAGTCGAGTGGCTTTTTGCCCTCTGCCATTTCCAGGCGGCTCTGCACCAGCAGCTTGGGGATCTTCTCGTGGGGCGTGAAGCTCGCGGGCAGCTCCACCATCTTGCGAAGCAGCTCTTGCAGGCGCTCTCTGGGAACGGACGTGGGCACCTCGGGCACGGCCGCGTCGGGCCCGCCGCGATAGTGCGACCAGGCCCCCCGGGCGAGGTGGAACTGGTAGTCGAAGTTCGGGTCGCGCGACTTGTTGAGCTCGGCCTCCAGGTGCTCGAGACGGCGCACGGCGATCTCGTCGGCCTCCTCGCGGGTGACCTCGCCGAGCTTGAGCAGGCTCTCGAGATAGCCCTCGCGCACTGACTTTCGCTGGCGCACGTTCTGGTAGAGCAGCGGCTGGGTGAAGGTAGGGTCATCGCCTTCATTGTGGCCGTGGCGTCGGTAGCAGTACATGTCGATGACCACGTCTTTGTGGAAGCGCTCGCGGAAGTCCATGGCCAGGTGGATGGCCTGCGCCACCGCCTCGGGATGCTCGCCGTTCACGTGCAGAATCGGGATCTGCAGCATCTTGGCCACGTCGGAGGGGTAAGTCGAGCTGCGCGACTGGCCGGGCGAGGTGGTAAAGCCGATCTGGTTGTTGACGATGACGTGCAGCGTGCCCCCCACCCGGTAGCCGGGGATCTCGCTCATGTTGAGCTGCTCTTGCACCACGCCCTGACCGGCGAACGCGGCATCGCCGTGAATAACCAGCCCCATCACCTTGAATCGGTCCGAGCGGCGGTCCTGTCGTGCGCGAACGCGACCGAGAACGACCGGGCCGACGAACTCGAGGTGGCTGGGATTGAAGCACAGCTCCAGGCAAAGCTTCTTGCCTTCGGAGGTAGTCCAGGTGCTGGCGTAGCCCTGGTGATACTTGACGTCGCCTCGCCCGAAGTGGATGCCCGGGTCCTTGTCAACGAACTCGCGGAAGATCTGACCGGCGTCCTTTTGCATGATGTTGGCCAGAACGTTGATACGGCCGCGGTGGGCCATGCCGATGACCACCTCGTCGACTCCGTGGTTGCCGGCATCCTCGAGCATCAGGTCCAGCAGGGGGATAAGAGACTCGCCTCCTTCCAGGCTGAAGCGCTTGGCCCCCACGAACTTCTTTTGCAAGAAGCTCTCGAAAAGCTCGGCGTCAGTGAGCCGGGTGAGAATTCGCAGCTGCTCCTCGCGTGGGATGACGCGGCGATTCTCGCTCGACTCCATGCGCTCTTGCAGCCAGAACTTCACGGTCGGGTCGTCGATATGCATGAACTGCACCCCGATCGAGCGACAGTAGGTGTTGTGCAGACGCGAGAGGATCTCATGCAGCGGGTGCAGTCCCTCGAAGCCCAGCGCCTTGCATGCAAAGCGCACGTTCAGGTCCGCCTCGGAAAGGCCATAGTGCTCGAGCTGGAGCTCGGGAAAGGGCTCCGGCTCGCCTCCCAGAGGGTCGAGCTGGGCGATGCGATGGCCGCGCACTCGGAAGGCGCGAATCAACTGGTCCACCATCTCCTGCTTGACGCAGTCAGCAACCCCTCCGGCCGCCCCGTTGGAGGGAGAAGTGTGAAAGATGCTGGCGGGCTGGAAGCTGGGGCCCACGCGAGCTCCGTTCACGGTGCGGGCGAAGTAGTCGCGCCACTCGGGCTCGACCGCGCCAGGATCGACCAGGTAGCGCTCGAGTTGCTCTTCCACGAAGGCCAGATTGGAGGGATTCAGCTCGCTCATCCTCAGGACTTATCGGCGAAGGCCTGTTCTCCTCCGGGACAAACGTCCTGTCCAGTTGAATCTGAAAGGGACAGGGCCTGCGAGCCCGAACAGCCCAAGCCGTTTACGATGCCCACTCTGCCAGCGCCAATCCATCAAGCGCGCCGGTGGCCCTACGCCACTTTGCTCATGTGTTTGCTGTTCCTGACCCTGGGAAGGGCCCTGATGCCCTCCGAGCTCGCCTACGACTCGACCCTGTTGATGACCTGCTCTACTACAGCATGGTCACCATGACCACGGTGGGCTATTGGGACATCGTCCCCCTGACCCGGCCCGCCCGCTCTCTGGCCACCATAGAAGCCGTCTTCGGCCAGTTCTATATCGCCGTGCTGGTGGGTCGACTGCTGGCCCTGTACATGGAATTCCACGGCATCACCTCCGGTCGCTCCGACCGGTCCAACTGAAGGGAGCACAAAAGTGCGTTACCTCCTGGTCCTCTTCGGCATTCTGGTCTGCGCTGCAGCGGCCCAGAACTTCCACGACCCCCGGGTCTATCCCGAGTGGCCCACCACTCCCCCGCCCACCATAACGCCCGGCGCCGGGGCGCCCGACCCGGCCCGGGTGGAAGGCCTGAAGAAGAGCTTCCCGTCCTACCAGGGCTGGAGTGTCGTGGTCTTCCCCTTCGCGGGGCTCAAGGCGGCCCGTGGCTATCCTCGCATGCTGCTCTCGCTCGGGCCGGCCGGGTTCACCCAGGTCGACCCGGTCAATCATCCCGAGCAGGTGGATACCTCTCAGGCCTACATCACTTTCTTCGACCAGGCCGGCCAGGTTTCGCTGGTGGGACAGGCCCAGGCAGGCAAGCGCATCACCGATCTTCATCCCGGCTGGAACCTGCTGGCGGTGCCCTCCAGCACACCGGTGGCGGTGGAGCACATCACCGTGACCGCTCCCGGTGGGCTCACCCGCACTCCGGGCGAGGCTGCCAGCGATTCCCTGCTGCCCGGCAGCGCCTGGCTCTACGCCCTGGGGCTGGCCCAAGGAGCCGAAGGTCGGGTCAACATCGACCTTCGCCAACCCCGCAGCCCCCTGGTGAAGCCCGGCACGGCTGCCCTCCTCTACAGCTGGGGCGAGTTGGAGCTCAACTGGAACCTGGTGGCCCCCGCCACTACGCCCCGGATCGCCGGCCTGTCCTCCAGCTCGCTGGCCCCGGGACAGGTTCTCCAGGTTAATGGAAGTGGTTTCGGCCAGCCAGGGCACGGGACGCTGACCCTGGGAGGACTGCCTGTGCCCCCCGACTCGGTGGTGGGGTGGAAGAGCGACCAGATTCGCTTCAAGATTCCAGAAGGCGCCCGAAGTGGCAATTTGCAGGTCATGGTCGATCGCTATCCCAGCAACCGGGTCGGCGTGACGGTCGCCCCGGGAGCCGGCCAGGCCACCAGTACGCTCAGCGGCCGGGTGGAGAGCTCCGATCAGCAGCCCATTGGTGGCGCCCAGGTCCAGCTCGACAGCGGCTATCAGGCGACCACCTCTACGGATGGAAGCTTCCAGGTCCGGGACCTGCCTCCAGGCGCTCACGACGTCTTTGTCTCCAAGGTGGGCTACCGTTCCGGCAAGGGCAGCGTACGGATGGCTCCGGGAGAAAGCCGCAACCTGCTGGTATCGCTCTCGCCAGCCGGCGGTCAGGCGGTGCGCGCCGAGAAGAAGGCCAACTTCACGGTACGAGGCTATCCGTACGACCTCGAGGGCGAAGGCGTGGACGGCCGACACTACTGGGTCTACAAGATGGAGGTATGGGAGTACGGCACCAATGCTCGCAACTGGACCCGCACCTGGGATACGGACGTGGGCAACTCATACAACGAGCTGACCTGCGATGGGGCGCTGGTGGGCCGCTATTACTGCATGCGGATTTACTGGAAAAGCGGGCGTCGCGACCGCACCGCCCTCTGGACCCCGCAGCTGGATAACCCCGACCAGGTCTTCTATTACTACCATCCCTGAGGGGTCCGGCGACAGGGGAGAATGCTGCCGGAGCCACCCTGGCTGGCACCGGCCTCACTGCGAATGATCGTCCCGGAACGTGCTCGCGATCTCTCGAAACTCTTCTGCGCAGGCCACGAAAGCATCCACCATGGCCGGATCGAAGTGCTTGCCGCGCCCCTCACAGATGATCTCCACCGCCTTCTCGTGAGGGAAAGCCGGCTTGTAACAACGCTTGGAGATCAAAGCGTCGTAAACATCGGCGATGGCCATGATGCGCCCCGGGAGAGGGATTGCGTCCCCTTTGACTCCATCCGGATACCCGGTTCCATCCCACTTTTCGTGGTGCGAGTAGGCAATCTCGCGAGCGAGTTGCAGGAAGGAGCTGGTAGAGCCGAGCATTTGCTCGGCTCGCAGCAGGGCATCGCGGCCCAGGGTGGGATGCTTCTTCATTTCAGCGAACTCTTCATCGGTCAGCTTTTCGGGCTTGAGTAGAATGCGGTCGGCCACGCCCACCTTGCCGATGTCGTGCAGCGGGGCCGACTTGGTCATCAGGTCGACAGTGCGCTCGTCAAACTGCTCGTAACCAGGCTGGGTGCTGAGATAGCGGGCCAGGGCCCCCACGTACATCTGGGTGCGCCGGATGTGCCCCCCGGTCTCGTTGTCCCGGGTCTCCGCCAGCGAAGCCAGGCTCTGGATGGTAACGTCCTGGGTGAGCTTTAGCTCGGCCGTCCGCTCAGCCACCAGCCGCTCCAGAATCTCGTTCTGGTTCTTCATGAAGTCGCGGGCATGCTTGAGCTCGAGGTGGTTCTTGACCCGGGCTTTGACGATCGGTGGAGAGATCGGCTTGGTGATGTAGTCCACCGCGCCCAACTCCAGCCCTTTGGTCTCGTCTTGCACCTCGCCCATAGCGGTGACGAAGATCACCGGAATATCGTGCGTCTTCTCGTCTGCCTTGAGGCGTCGGCAAACCTCGTAGCCGTCCATTCCGGGCATCATGATATCCAGCAGAATCAGGTCCGGCGCCGGGGTGTCGGCCACCCGCTGGAGAGCCTGATCGCCGTTCTTGGCCACGGCCAGTTTGAACTCGGCTTTGAAGAGCTCGACGAGAACGTTGAGATTGAGAGGCTCGTCGTCCACGATGAGCAGCTTGGAGCTCTGGGTCAAGATCATCCCTCCACACCGAGTCTCAGTCTGCGGGCGATGTGTTGCGGCGTCCGGGCGGCTTCGTCAGAGTCCAAGTCGTCCACCTGCCGATTGGGTAAGCCCGGCCACGAGCCCCGGCAAGAAACTGGAACGCGCACAACGCAGGGAAGCTTAAGCGCTATTGGCCCGGCTCGCCTCGCGGACGGGACCTCGGGGCGACAGCCTTCGCTGTACTTCTGGAAGTTTTTGTGGAAAAGGTCGGCCAGGTGACCAGCAGCGGCGTCGAAAGCCGCGCCTTCCTTCCAGGTATTACGGGGCTGCAGGATCTCGGACGGAACGCCCGGGCACGCTTTGGGGACGGACAGGCCAAAGACCGGGTCGGTCACGCTCTCAACCTGGTCCAGGCTGCCGGCGTGAATAGCGTCGATGATGGCCCGGGTGTAGGCCAGCTTCATGCGTTGACCCACGCCGTAGCCGCCGCCCGACCAGCCGGTGTTGACCAGCCAGACGCGGGCGTCGTGCTGCTTCATCTTGGCTGCCAGCAGCTCGGCATAGACGTTGGGATGGCGCACGATGAAGGCGGCTCCAAAACAGGCCGAGAACGTGGCCTGTGGCTCTTTGACCCCTTCTTCGGTACCGGCCACCTTGGCCGTGTAGCCGCTGATGAAGTGGTACATGGCCTGCTCGGGCGTAAGCCTGCTCACCGGAGGCAGCACGCCAAAGGCATCGCAGGTGAGCAGGATGATGTTCTTCGGGTGACCGCCCACGCACGGCACCTTCGCGTTCTGAATGAACTCGATCGGGTAGGCCACCCTGGTGTTCTCGGTCAGGCTCGAATCCTCGTACTGGACCTCGCGCGTGTCCGGGTCGACGACCACATTCTCGAGCAGCGATCCAAAGCGAATGGCCTCCCAGATCTCGGGCTCCTTCTCGGCGGTCAACCCGATGCACTTGGCGTAGCAGCCGCCCTCGATGTTGAAGACGCCTTTGTCGGTCCAGCAGTGCTCGTCGTCGCCGATCAGCTTACGTCGCGGGTCGGCTGACAGGGTGGTCTTGCCGGTGCCCGAAAGCCCGAAGAAGAGCGACACGTCGCCCGCCTCGCCCTCGTTGGCCGAGCAGTGCATCGAGAGCACGCCAACCTTTGGCATGAGGTAGTGCATGATGGTGAAGACGCCCTTCTTCATCTCGCCCGCGTACTCGGTGCCGAGAATGACCACCCGCTGGCGCTCGAAGCTGATATCCACGCTGGTGTCGGAGGTCATGCCCTCGGTGTAACGGTTGGCCGGGAAGCGGCCAGCGTTCAAGATGACGTAGTCGGGCTCGCCGAAGTCCCTGAGCTCCTCGGGGGTCGGTCGGATCAACATGTTCCACATGAACAGGGCGTGGTAAGCCCGCGAGCAGATCACCCGGACCTTCAACCGGTGCTTGGGATCCCAGCCGGCGAAGCCGTCCATCACGTAGACGGTATCCAGGGTGTCGAGGTAGTCGTTGGCGCGCTCGAAATTGATGTCAAAGATGCGCTCGGGCAGCTTGATGTTCACGCTGCCCCACCAGATGTCTTTGGAGCTGTCAGGGTGATCGACGATGCGCTTGTCCGAAGGGCTGCGCCCGGTCTTGCGCCCGGATTGCACGGCCAGAGCACCATTAGAGGCGATAATGGTGCCTTTCTCGTTCTTCAGAGCCGCCTCATAGAGCGCGGCCGGAGCCAGGTTGCGATAGACCGTGGGCAGATGGATGTCATATTCCTTCAGACTGAGCACAGATAAGGGACCTCCCTTTCGTAGCCTACTTTGGCGTTGCCACCCGAAGGCGGCATGAGATAAAGGAATGAACCGCCAGCACCAGCACCCCCGTGTACCAGGTAGCCCGCCCGGTGCTGATGATCGTAACCGTCAGGCTGGCGACCAACAACATCACCACGGCTCCGGCCAGAAACTCAGCTCAATCGGGGAGGTGGCCAGCGAATATCGAGTTTCAGTCCGTAAAGACCAGAACCCAATTCTTGTCAGGATTGTAGACGGACATCTTCTCGGCCAGCCGGGCCGTGTTTGGACCAAGATCGGCCTGGCGAATCTGCCCGTAATGGTTGAGCAGAAAGCACATGATGCCGCTTTTGCGATAGTCGACCGGGTAGGCCAGCACGGCATATCCCAGGATCATGTTGCCGTTGACGATGTAGTTGAACTTGCCTCCCGGAGCGGCGGGACCCTGGGAAGTCAGCAACTTCAAGCGATAGCCCATCCAGGTTCGGTCGTGGGTCTTCTTCTGCAGGTACTCCCTGACCGTCTCGACAAAGGACTCCATCGGGCTCGGTTCGCCTTCCCGGACGTCCCAGTAGAGACCGTCGCGTTTGCCCGGCGAGCAATTCAACTTCTGGGCGAACTCGAATACGCCATCCTCATCCCAGTCTTTCGAGGCGTACTTCATTTGGGCCACCGCCATGGCTCGGAGTAGCTTGATGATGGCCAGCTCGTTGCGACCAACCCGTCGGCGCAGCACCTCGTCATAGCCGGCCTCGGTGTCGAACTTCCAACCCTTCTTGGTATGAATGAGTGGAACGGGAAAAGGCCAGACGTCCTCCCCCACCATCCAGGTGAGGGTCCCGTTCTTCGCCTTCTGAAAGGCGGATCGCTTCTCATATGCCCGGGTGATGCGCTCACGCAGGATGCCGGACTCGGCCTTGTCTTCTGTTTCCAGCAACTCCCGCGCCTCGGGTCCGAAGATGGCCAGAATCTGTTGCTCGTTGTCATTGTCGAAAGCCTTGACGAGGGCCTTGATCGCCTCCTCAGGCGTGGGGAAGGTTCTCTGATCAGCCAGTCCCGTTCCCATCAGGGAAAGAGCCAGCACGGCAATGGTGAGAGTATGCCTGAGCATCTTCATCCGTCTCAACGTCTGCGACCTCCCCCGACGCCGCTTCGAACCCCACCGCTTCGGCCTCCACCGCTGTATCCACCGGATTGTCCGCTGGACCGATAGCCGCTGCTGCGTCCGGTCGAGCGATTGAAGCTGGCGCTGCCGCGGCTGCTGCTGGCGCGGGCCGAAGAGCCACGCTCCATCTGCAGGCCGCCACCCCGGCCGCCCATGTCGCGGTAGCCGCCGCTCCCCCCGCTGCGAAAGCTAGGAGAGGAAACGGAGGGCCGGGTCGAGGCGGAGGGCCGAGTGCGGCCCACACTGGAGTAGTCCGGCCGCGTCCGGGAGGTATTGAAACTGGGACTGCTCGGCAGGGAAGGCCGACTCCCTACACCGCCAGGTCTGCCCACACCACCAGGACTTCCGATACCGCCGGGTCTGCCGACTCCACCAGGACTTCCGACGCCGCCAGCGTTTCCGATGCGGCCCGGACTGCCGATGTTGGGTCGATTGCCTACGCGATTGCCACCCCCGACGTTGATCGAGTTGTCGATGTTGATGTTGCCGTTGTTCCAACGAACGTTATTGCCGTTTCCGGCCACCGGCCGACGGTTGAAAGCCTGATTCGCTCGATAGGGGGTCGCCACCGGGCAGCCCGGGCGATACCATCCATTGGCACCGCAAGGCCAGTAGCCCGAGGCCATTCCCGAGCCCCACCAGTTGCAGTGGTTGTAGTACATCAAGCTGCTGGCAGCGATTCCCGCGCCGAACCCGAGGATTCCCGAGGCCCAGTAGTCGTCGTCATTGTGATAGCTCGACTCGACAACCACCACCTCAGGATCGTAGCTCGGAACGTAGACCACCTCGGGATTGGTGGGCTGGATGCAGATCTGCTCCTCCTCGCGGGTGACCTCCATCTGCTCGCCGGTGCGAAGATTGCCGGCCTGGTAGGCCTTCTCGCGATACTGCTGGATGGCGCTCATCACGTCGGGCTGCTGATTGGCCACCGCATAGGCCAGAGCCGCGGTCCAGTCGGAGGCCGACACCATGGTATCCAGAACGTCGGGGTAATCGACCAGCGAGCGCACGGCTGGCTCCCACTCCTCTGGCGACTCCTCGGAAGTCTTTCCCGCCTTGGCCAGCTCGTCGGCCTGGCGCAACTGAGCTTGCTCGGTCGAGGCGACCAGCACGTTGGACAGGACCGGGTCGGGATAGAGGGCAATCGGCCCCACGATCTGCTCGAGCTCTTTGGGCGAGTAGAGCCCGTCGGTCGCCTCCTCCTGAGCCAGTGCCAGAGAGCCGAGCAACACGGTCAACAAAGTGATCAGGAAAATCAGTTTTCGCATCGCGCCTCCTACCGAGCCGGCCGCTTGACCGGAGCGACGGGGTTTCCGACCGCGTCCACCTCGGTCCAGCCCCTGCCGGGGTCGAATCGGTTGATCTCGCGCACCATGCTCTCCGTCTCCGGCCCAAGGTCTCGTTGATAGATCTTGCCGTTATGGTTCATGATGAAAGTCGTGATACCGGAGTTGCCGTAGGCGATGGGCCAGGCGATGAACGCGTAGCCACCGATCAGGTTACCATTGATGAGGTAGTCGTACTTGCCCCCGGCGGCGTTCTCGCTCTGACCGTTGAGAAGCTTGCAGTGATAGCCGAACCAGCCCGAGTTGGCCATCTTGCCGGCCAGGTAGTCCTTGAACTCCTCGGCGGTCGACTGCAGCGGGCTGGGAAGCTCGTCGCTGACCCAGTAGAGGCCATCGCGGGTCCCTTCGGTGGCCCGGATGCGCTGAGCGAACTCGAGCACCTGGTCCCCGTCGTAGTCGGTCGAGGCATAGTCTTCCTGGGCCTGAGCCAGACGTGACATCATCCTCAAGGCCTGCAGCTCATCCAGGCCGATACGCCGGGCCAGGATCTCCTCCTTGCCGGCAGCTGTATCCCAGCGCCAGTAAACGCCATCGTGCACCAGAGGAATGGGGAAGGGCCAGACCTCTTCGCCCACCAGCCAGATTACCTGGCCGTTCTTACCCTCTTCAAAGTTTGACCGATCAGTGGCCGCCAGAGCGATGGTCTTGAGACGCTCGCGCTCGGCCTGCGGGTCGATGTCATTGAACAGGTCCTGAGCTTCCGGACCGAGGATCTCCAGCATCCTGGCACGATCATCGGAGATGAAAGCCGCGATCATCGCCTCGGCTGCCTGCTTGGGCGACCCGAAAGTCTTCTGCTCCTGAGCCGGAGTCAGTCCCGTGAGACCGCACACCAGCGCCAGGGCAGCCAAAAGAACTCGCATTGTTTTCATCTGCGACCACCGCCACGCATTCCCCCACTGCTGGAGCGCATGCTGGGGCTGGAGCTCATGCTCCGCTGGCCGCGCGCGCTGGCCGCGCGAGTGTCCACGCCCCGTGAGTAGTTCAGGCCGCTGGAGTATCCCCCGGTCAAGCCGGACTGGGGAGCGGGCGGCCGCGTGGCCGGGCGGTTGGCGTCGGCGGCGCCGGCCGGTCGGGGTTGGGCTGTCGCCGGGCGATAGGCGTTGGCGGCGCCGGCCGGACGGGCGGTGTCAACCCGAGCCGCATTGTAGTTGTTGACGTTGACGCGATTCACGTTGACATTGTTGACCCGCCCCGGATAGGTCGCCGCGCGTCCCGCGTAGGGGGCCGGGCGGGGAGCCCAGGCCGCCACTCCAGGCGGATAGGTCCCGTATCGGTAGCCACGATAAGCGCCGGGAGCACCGTAATAGAAGCCATGGTGCCAGTCGCAGACGGCACTCCAGTAAGCGTTCCGCACCGCCACCGCTGTGCCGAAGGTCAGCAGAGCGCCGGTGGCATACATCGCCGAGGTATCGTAGCTCGGGACGTAGACCTCGTCCTCTGAAGGAGACTGGATTACGATCACGTCCCCTTCCTGGCTGACCTGCATCTTGTCGGACGATTGCAGGTTACCGGCCGCCTGGACCTTGTTTCGAACCTGCTGGACGGCCCGCAGGACATCGTCCTCCTGGTTGGCCACGGCGTAGCCGATGGCGTCGGTCCACTGGGTATTGTCCACCATCATGGACAGCACGTCGGGAAACTCCATCAAGGCCTGAACCGAAGGGGACATGTCCGAGCCGGGGGAGCCTCCCGACCTGGTCAAATCGAGCGCCGTTCGCAACTGGGTGGGCTCGGTCGAGCCCGTCAGCACGTGCGTCAAGAGCGCATCCGGGTAGAGAGCAACAGGCTCGACGAGTCGCTCGAGCTCCGCGTCACTGTAATGGTCGGCGGTCACCTGAGCCTTCAGGGCGCCGCTCAAGAACAGGGCCAACAGGATAGCGGCCAAACATCTGAGGAACATCCTACCTCCTGGTGCCAGGATGACTTTCCCTGGCTGAACGGAATGCGCCCACCCTGCCGGATGACCCGGGGTTTGCCGATAATCTAGATCATGGCAGGGGCGAGCCCGAGCACACTCCCGCACGTTTACCTGTTCAGAATTAGAACGCGCGGGAATCTGTTGAACGGCGCCGCGCTAATTCCTGAAGTGTTCAACGCGCGGCGCCTTAACGAGGGTTCTCCCCTGTCTCCAGACTCCCTCTAATGAACGCAACAGACTCATCGCCCGAAGCATCACCCCGGGAGCCACGATGATCCAGGTCAGGGTTAGCTCTTGCCGGCCAGAGCGGGAGCCTTGCGCGCCTGGTCGCCCAGCAATGGATTCTTGATGCGGCTATAGTGGGCCACCGAGCCATAGAACACCTGCAGCGGAAGGTGCAGCCGCGTGCCCCAGTCGGCCTCGCAGTGAGTGGCCCTCGGAAAGGCGTAGTGAACGAGATTGTGGCCCATTCTCCAGCCGCGGCTGATAAGGGCCATCGCCATCCCGACCGTGGTCTCATAGTTGTCACCGGGCCAGCCGCTGTCGAGGTAGAAGCCCACGTCAGGCGGCTCTTCGGTCAGCACGCGCTCGAGCAGGTCGTCCTTAAACGAGAACGTGCTCGACATGCAAGCCGCCGACCCGAAGGTCTCCGGATGCTCCCACACCGTGTAAAAGGAAACCACTCCACCCAAAGACGAGCCCCAAACCGAGCGGTAACGGCGATGGTTGCGCACTCTGAGCTTGCTCTGGGCCACGGGCACCAGCTCTTCGACCAGCGAGCGAGCGTACTTCTTATAGCCAGGCCTGGTGTACTCTTCCATCCGATCGCCCGAATAGACTCCCACCAGAATGACGTCATCCACGGCTCCCATCGAGCGTAGCTCGGAATGAGTCTCGTCGAATCCCCAATCCTGACCCATAAATGCTTCATCCGGGAAGAACAGGTTCTGGCCATCCTGCAAGAAGGCCACCGGATAATCGGCCAGCGTATTCTCGTCGTAACCGGGGGGTAGATAAACGCGCAGACGATGCTCGCGCTTGAGGATCTTCGATTCGAAGGTGAGCAGCTTGGAGAATCGTCCGCACTCCGAGCCAAAAAAGAACGGGTGGCAGACACGCCGGTCATCCTCGGTCATAATCAACAACTGGTTCTCCCCGACTGCCCAGTGCAACTTCCCGGCCTTGCGAAGGCACGGCTTGAAGTACAAAAACGGGTGGCGAGCCGAAACCTCGAAGGTGCTGACCTCGCCGTTCGGGCTCACCGAGCTGGGCTCGATGTCATTTTCCCAGTCAAGCTCGGTGCGGAGGACGATCTTCTGGTCCGCTCCGGCCGGGTAGGCTACCCTCAGTGTTCGTTTGAGAACATTCTTGGTGGTGTACAGCTCTTTACCCGCTGGCATGGCAGCTCCTTTCGTGGCCGTGAGGCCGGGACGCAAACTGCCCTTCGTTGATGATGGCATCCCTCCTTTAGCCTGCCGGGCCATCAAGATGGACCCTGATCAAACGCGCTCGCGCAGCAGCACCAGCTCCTCGGCCAGGGTGGGATGGAGGGCGATGGTGGTGTCAAAGTCGCGCTTGCTGGCGCCGGCCCGCAGGGCCACCCCCAGCACCTGGGCCAGCTCGGGGCCTTCGTTGGCCACGATGTGGCAGCCCACCACCCGGTCCGAGGCCCGCTCCACCACCAGCTTGAGCAGCACCTTCTCCTCGCCGCCAGCAATGGGATATTTCATCGGCCGGAACACGGTGCGGTAGATATCCACCTCGCCGTAGCGCTCCCGCGCTTGAGCCTCGGTCAGGCCCACCGTGCCCACGGCCGGCTGGCTGAAGACAGCAGTCGGCAAGACGTCGTAGGGCACGGTGGTGGGGTTGTCGTTGAACAGCGTCTCGGCCAGCGCGCGCCCTTCGGCGATGGCCACCGGAGTGAGCTGGATGTGGCCGGTGCAGTCGCCCACGGCATGGATGCTGCTCACGCTGGTCTGATACAGATGGTTGACCACGATCGAGCCATCCTCGCGTAGCTCCACCCCGGCCTCTTCCAGCCCCAGTCCCCGCGTATAGGGCTCTCGACCGCAAGCGCACAAGACCGCATCGCAGGTGACCGGCTCGCCCCCCTGGCTGTGGTAGACCAGGCCCTCGGACGTCTTCTCCAGTCGCAGTGGCCTGGTCTCGGGCAGGATGCGGATGCCCTTGCGGGTCATCTCCTGGTGAAGGTGCGCTCGCACGTCCTGATCAAAGCTTGGCAGCCCCAGAGGGCTGCGAAAGCCCAGCGTGACCTGACAGCCCAACCCCCGGAAGATGCCCGACATCTCCATCCCGATGTAGCCGCTGCCCAGAACCATCACATGCCGGGGCAGCTCTGCGAGATGGAAGACGTCGTCCGAAACCAGAGCCTGCTCGGAGCCCTCGAAGGGCACCCGCACCGGCTTTCCGCCCACGGCCACCAGGATGTGGCGAGCGCTGACCGTCTCCTCCCCCACTTTCACGGTATTGGGGCCGGTCAGGGTGGCCCGGGTGGGATAGACGGTCACCTGGTTGTCGCTCAACAGCTTGCGATAAAAACCCTGGAGGCGAGAGAGCTCCTGGTGCAGTTTGGCGCGAAAGGTGGGCCAGTCGAACGAGCTTTCCACGCGGTATCCGTATCCCCGCGCCAGCTCCAGCTCGCAGGCCATTTGGGAGGCGTAGACCAGCAGCTTCTTGGGCACGCAGCCGCGATTGACACAGGTGCCACCGAGGTCCCACTCCTCGGCCACGGCAACCTTCGCCCCGTAGCTCGCCGCTCGCCGGGCCGAGGCCACCCCGCCCGAGCCGGCGCCGATTACGAAGTAGTCGTAGTCCACTTCCCCTCCCAGATCCGAATGGTCTTGTCGCCCGAGCCGGTGATCAGGAAGTTGCAGTCAGGCGTGAACAACGCCGCCCGCACCCAGGAGGTATGGCCCTCGCAGCGACCGACCTCGCGGGCGCTGCCCACGTCCCAGATACGGGCCGTCTTATCGCCCGAGGCAGTGGCCAGGAAGCGGCCGTCGGGCGAGAAGTTGACCGACCAGACAATGGCCCCGTGGCCGCGAAAGCGGCGGATCTCGCGCTTCTCGAAGAAGACCCAGAGGCAAACGCTCTTATCATTGGATCCGGAAGCCAGCAGAAGCCCGTTGGGCGAGAAGGCAAGCGCCGTCACCGGGCGGCGGTGGCCGTCGAGCACGGCCAGTTGGCGACCCGAGGCCGAATCCCAGATACGCACCGTGGAATCATCAGACCCCGTGGCAACGTAGCGCCCGTCGGGGCTGAAAGCCACCGCTCCTACCGGGCCCTGGTGACCGGTCAGGCGAGCGGCGATCTGCCACTGGGCATTCCATAAGATGACGGTGGAATCGTTGGAGGCGCTAGCCAGAAGACCATTGGAGGAGAAAGCCAGCGCTCGCACCGGGCTGGCGTGGCCGTCCAGGCAACCCTGCTCGGTGCCGGTGGCGAAATCCCAGATGCGAACCCAGCTCTCCTGGCCGGCCGAAGCGAGCAAGTCACACTCAGGCGTCATGGCCAGAGCCTGGATGCCGGTCCCGCTCTTGAGGCTGCCAAAGGCCTTGCGACGAGCCAGGTTCCACAGCCGAATGACGCTGTCATCGCCGCCCGAGATCAAGAACTGGCCCTCATTGACCAGCAGCAGGCTGGTGACCGAGCGGGTGTGACCTTCGAGGCGCTGCACCTCCTTTAGGTTGACCGCAATGGTGGGGTTCATGATCGAGAACTGGACACCCTGGAGCGTTCCTGCCTGCTTGGCGCGGAAGGTCAGCTCCTCCACGAAGACCCGGACGCTGACGGGCCGCTCGGCCATGTCAAGGCTCAGACCTCCTTCGATGCACTCGGCCACCTCGGGAGTGATCTCGGGCTGAAAGCTCTGAATCGGAGTCAGCACGGCCCCCTCGCGCCGACGCGGAGCATCGAAGGGGACCACCCCCGTCATGACGTGATACAGGGTGGCGGCCAGCCCGTAGACATCGGTGCAGGGCTTCTCAGCTGCCCGGGGATCATACTGCTCGGGAGCGGCGTAGCCGGGCGTGAGGGTCGTCTGGCCTACGGTCGTCTCCGGTTGCAGGTAACGCCGGGCGGTCCCGAAGTCGAGCAACACCACCCGCCCCTCCTCGGTGACCAGGATATTCTCGGGCTTGACGTCGCGGTGCAGCAGGCCACCGTTGTGGACCGTCTCCAGGGCCTCGCCCACGCGCACGGCGTAGTAGAGCGCCTCGGGCTCGGAGAGCACGCCTCCGCGGGCGCTCATCAGGGCCAGCAGCGTGTGGCCCTGAAGATACTCCATCACGATGTAGGCCGAGTTGTTCTCTTCGAAGACGGCGTAGACAGCCACGATGCCGGGATGGTTGAAACGGCTGAGCACGTGGCCCTCATCGAGGAACCTTTCGCGCAGCTTCTCGAAGTCGGCTTCAGTCCAGGTTCCGGCTGGCACCACCTTGCCGTCCTTGCGACGACAGCCAGCCGGGTAGAACTCCTTGATGGCCACCGGGGCCTCCAGATAGAGATCATGCCCGAGGTAGGTGAGGCTGAATCCGCCCTGGCCGAGCACCTGGGTGATGCTGTACTTGCCGTCGCCCACCACGTCCCCATAGTTGAGGATGTCGGCCTGCTGCGGAGCGCCCTGGACCTCGATACCGCAGGATGCGCAGCGGTTGGTGGCCACATGGGTCTCGAAGCCGCAATTGGAGCAGCGGAACTTCATGCTGGCGCGCCCTGCGAGATCATGGGGCCAAATGCTTTGTCGTGAAGACCCGCCTTGCCTGCCGCCGGGATGTTAACATGTTGGAAAATTCTTCAGCTCCCGGCCGGGCTACGCTGCTTGAATCGAAGTCATGACAGGAGAGTTGACGCAAACGTGAGCGTTGTTCTGGATAAACAAATCAGCCTGATGCAAAGATTCGTGGTCCGCCCCACCGGCAAGGACGGTCTGTCCGACAGCAACCCCAAGGACAGCTACACCATGGGGGTCAACGACGGCTACGAGCCGTGGCCCAAAGACCCAAAAGACGATTTTGAGAAGCAGAAGCGCATCGAATGGTTGCGCGGCGAGATCGACCGCATTCGCTACGTGATTTCAAACCATGAGTACAAGCGCAACGAAGCCGACCAGAAAATCTACGCGCTGGGCAACGAGCTCTACTCCCTGCGCACCGAGCTCGAGCAGGTCAACTACAACATCAGCGGCGTCAACGGCTACGTGCGCGATCTCGAGAACAAGAAGCTCTATATCAAGCAGCAGCTCTACAACGGGCCGCCGAACGAGCGCGACTACTGGCGCAACGAGCTCGACCGGGTCAATGACGAGATCAGCCGGGCCCACAACAAGCTGCAAGAGCTGAACTGGCGGCGCAACGACATCAACGCCTCCATCCGCGACAAGAACTCGCAGCGCGAGGTGGCCATCCGCGAGAAGCACTACTACGAGGCCGAGATTCAGCGCGAGCGGTACAATCTCAAGGACCGCGAGGACGAGCTTCGCCGGCTGCAGGGCTGGTAGAGGTCAGCTGCGGGGGGGACGCTCGGGCAGCAGCCAGTCGACCAGCTTCTGGCCGAGCTGCCAGCCCGCTACGGCGCCGGAGGCACCCAGGACCCCGCTGGCCGTAATCGCTCCGCCCACCAGGCCGACCGGGAAACCGGCCAGTGCGCCGGCCAGCTTGCCGTAGCGATAGCTGACCGCCTTGTTGGTGGCCGTGCCCACACTCTCGAAGCCGGCCATCAGGGCGGCGTGTGTGACTTCGCGATTGTCACGTTGCAGCTGGATGACAGTGCCGTCGCCGAGGACCGCACTGGAAGCGGGGGTCACCGGACCCTGGTTGGAGTTCGATTGCCTGCGGGGCTCCGTGGACGACGAGCGTTTGGGGTCGTCGGCCGAGTGACCGGTCAGCCCTCCAACAGCCCCCAGAATGGCCCCGCCCGGCAGGCCGGAGGAGGCCCCCACCACCAGGCCGATCGCGCCGCCGATTATCCCGGCAACCGTGCGCAGCGCGGTGGCCAGGCCCTGTCTCACCCGGCTAACCTGGGCCGGCCGCTCGAGCTTGCTCACGAATTGCTGCTCGAGCATCGCCTGGCCGAGTTGGTTGAAGGGCTTCAAGCCCATCACCATGTTGACCAGGCTCTCTCCCTGGGCCTCATAGAGGCGCTTGAGAGCACGCTCATGCGATTGCGTACGGGGAGCGGTGGCCTGAATCATGGTCGTGAACTCCGACCAACCGGTATCGCGCAGAAGACCGGTCGGAGCCTCCCCGGAGGGGTCGAATCGGTGCTTTTCGGTCGGGAAGAAGAAGCTCGGCCCCTCGCGATCGGCGTAATCGGGCTCGGCCCTCTGAGCGATCACCTGAGCCTGCGTCGCCTCGATCAGATCGACGCAGGCCTTCTTGATGCCCTCGTCCTTGATGCGCGCATCTCCCTGGATTCGCCGGGCCACCTGGATCAGGTCGCGGTTGTCAAAGCCCGGTCCAGGCCCACCGGTTGGATGAATGTTGTAGCCAGGGCAGTCCTCGATATCCTCACGCACATAGGTAGCCAGGTCAGGACGGGCGGTGCAGGCAGCGAAGAAGGTTTTCAGGGCGGATTTGAACGACCGGGCTTTGGCCGGATCGCAGTCGTAGGAGCCGTACACCAGGGCGTTGACGCGGTTCTCGCGGCCGCCCGGAAAGGCGCCGGCGTCCTTGTAGATGTCCACCAGCTGGCGTGCGTACTCTTTGGCGTCCTGGTCGCCCTTCAAGCTGGTGATGGCCTCGCCCGGGAAGGAGTCGAGCATCAACTCGGGCGAGGCCGAGAGCGCCCTCACGTCGCCCGTCTCGGCCAGGGCCTGCAAGACCGAAGCGTTGCCCATCAGGCAACTGTTCAAGATGAGATTGTCGATCACAGGGCGTTTGCCGGTCTCTCGTTCGATCCGGTCCAGAGCCGACTTGATGGCCCCGGCCAAATCATCCACGGGAATGCGCTCGGCCTTGAGCGAGCCATCCGCAGTAAGGGTAAAGTCGTCCATCACGCCCTGATCGGCGCTGCCGTGGCCGAGCATGACCAGGCGAATCTTCTTGTCGTCGGGGTGGCGTTTGACCGACTCGTAGACGAAGTCTTCCAGCAACTCGGCGTCGGAGAGCATCTCGCTCTTGCTCAGGCGGGCTACCGGCTCGAAGCGACCGGGCTGGGCGTAGTCGACGCGCAGGTTCTCCTTGAAGCTGCGGTCGCTGCGCAAGACCACCAGGTCGCGGTCGGCTGACGAGCCCATCTCTTGCAGCTTGTAGGCATAATCGTCGTAGACCCCGAGCGGTCCGTCGGAATTGTGCAAGGCCGAGTAGTAGACCAGCACCAGATTGTCCTTCGGAGTGGTCGGGTCGATGCGGGGCGGGGGCGGCGGAGCAGCCGGGTCGGCCGCGTTGGCCTGAGCCCTGGCATACTGGCGGAACTGATCCAGCCCGTAGATCACTTTGTCGCTCTGAGTGCCGTCGTCCTTGCGCACCAGCACCGCCCGGTTCTGGCTCAGCTCGCGCAATAGCCCGGCCGGTCCGGGTACATCCCACTCGCTGACGGTTCCGTTGGCGTCGGCCTTCTTGGCCCGATAGGCGACAAAACCGTTCTGCTCGAGCGCCTCGACGTCGGTCCGGAAGCCGGGCGGCTCGCTCTGCCCGAAGGCGAGCATGGAGAAGCCGTCCAGGTCCTTGACGCCGGTCAGGTTGCCCTGGTTGTCGAGCAAGACGCATTCGCCCCCGGCGGTCAGGTTGGCCAGAGCGGCGATGGGATGCTTGCTCTCGACGAGCTGTCCGCGAGCGTCACCGTGAATCTGACGGGCGAAGACCTTGCCCCCGCTCGCGTTGAAGGCCTGGTAGGCCTCGAAGAAATCGAAGTCGCGAGGTTGAGCATCGGTGAAGAAGGTCACGATGGCTTCAGCCTGCTCTTGATTGACCGGCACCGGGCGGGTCAGACCCGGCAGGGTGAGATTGACCTCACCCCCCTCGGCCAGGTCGAGCAGCATCTTGCGCCGAGCCAGGAAGTCGGAGCTCTGCGGACGCTCCACAATGCCGCTGGTGAGAGCCATCTTCTGGTGATTCCAGTACTGAGTCTCGTAGTCACTGGCCAGGATGCTCCCATCGAGGGGAAAGTCGGCCTCGACCTTGCCCAGGCTCTCGAGGAGGTCGAGCAGGCCTCGCACGTCCTTCTTCTGGGCCGAGCCAGCCAGCTTCAGTCCGTGCAGGCCGACGGCCGAATCCAGCTTCTGGTCCTGGCCGTCGGCCCCGAGCAGTCGCAGCGACTCGCCCCGGGCCAGCAGGATGGCTGCCCCGGCGGCGTCGGTGCGCAGCCAGGCTCGGGGGCCCTCGAGTGGCAGCTTGCCCATCAAGGGGCCGGTGGCCCGCTCGAAGTAGAACGAGACTCCCTGCTCATCCAGCTCGTGCAGCCTGGAGTGGGTCTGAGACAGCTCGCTTCCGGGGGTCTCCTGGCCGGTGCGAAGGCGTGTGTAGGCCTCCAGCTCGGCCTGATCTTGCACCGAGACGACCATCGTGTAGGGAGCCCCGATGCGAACCAGGGCCTCGTACTTCTCGGAGAAGGATTTAGCAATCTTCTCATCGGCGCCGGGCAAGATCTTAAGGCCCAGATCGGAGAGCTGGCCGACCGCTTTGGTGACCGGGCCAGGCTCGGGCGGCGGGGCAGGCTGGGGAGGGGGTGCGGGGGCCTGGCGCTGCTTGAGGCGCAGGCCGCCGATCAGGGCCCGATCGTGAGTTGGGCCTGATACCGTGCTTTCCTCGGCCTTCTCATGGGCGGCCTGGGGCAGACTGGCGGTCCAGTTGCTGGAACGAAGGCCGGAAGTGCCGATCAAATGATCCACGTCCTGGAGAATACTCCGCCGGGCTGAAAATATCCTAGAGCGGAGCGCAGAATCGGGCGCCCTATTCGGTCGTATCCATGGACTGACCTGAAACGGGTGCCCTATTCGGGCGTATCCGCGGACTGTCCTGAAACGGGTGCCCTATTCGGGCGTATCCGCGGACTGCCCTGAAACGGGCGCCCTATTCGGGCGTGTCCACGGACTGTCCTGAAACGGGCGCCCTATTCGGGCGTGTCCATGGTCTGTCCTGAAACGGGCGCCCTATTCGGGCGTGTCCACGGACTGAAGCGGTCGGGCACGTGACTTGCCGCGAAGAGGGTCCGACTTCTGCGCGCAGCGATCACAAGATTGAGCTAAAGAAGGTCCAGCAACAATGGCTTGATGCCGTCCACGATGAACTGCACGCCCAGCACGCACAAAATGAGGCCCATCACCTGGGTGGCGACCTCCACGCCGCTCTTGCCCACCAGGCGCAGGGCGGCCGGGGCCGCCAGCAGGCAGGCCCAGGTGAAGGTTACAGCCAGCACCAGGGCCACAAAGAAGGCCAGCACGTGGGCCAGGGTCAGAGCCTGACCCATCAGCAGCATGACCGTGCTCAGGGCGCCGGGACCGCAGATAACCGGCATGGCCAGGGGCACGATGGCCAGATCGGTATCTTCTTCAGGGGATCCCTGGGAGTGGGCCTTGCCAGCCAGCATGGCCGCTCCGGTGGAGAAGAACAGGAGACCTCCTGCGATCCGGAAGGCGTGCAGAGTCACCCCGAAAAGCTTCAAGATGCTGCTGCCAGCCACGGCAAAAACAGCCAGAAGGCCGAATGCGATGAGACAGGCGCGCAGAGCGATAGCCCGTCGCTCTACCGTCGAGTGGCTGCGGGTCAGGCTGAGGAAGATGGGCGCTGCCGCGATGGGATCGATGATGGTCACCAGCGACGAGAAGCAGAGCAATCCGAAGGCTACAAAGGTCATGGCAGCTCATCCTCCCTTCAGCCCCCCAGCGGCGTGATTCCCTCATCCTTGGAAGTGCTCAGGATGAAGGTGGTGCAGACCCGATCGATGCCGGGCACCTGGTTGAGCCTGTCGAGCAAAAAGTGCTCGTAGGCGGCGATGTCTTCCACGGCGACCTTGAGGATGAAGTCATCCTCCCCGGCCACGTGGTGCACTTCGAGCACCTCTGGCATCTGACGAGCCTCGTGAACGAAGCGTCGATGGTTCTCGAGCCTGTGCTCGGTGAGCTGGACGTGCAAAAGAGCCATCGTGGCTCGAGCTACTGCCCGGGCATCGATCACCGCCCGATAGCCGGTGATGACGCCCTTCTGCTCGAGCTTGCGCAATCGCTGCAGCATGGGCGTGGGGGTGAGCCCGACCGCCTCGGCCAGGGCCGCGTTGGTCATCCGCCCGTCCTGCTGCAGCAGCCTCAGGATCTTTCGATCGATATCGTCCAACTCATAGCTCATAGAACTACTATTATTCTATAACGAAGAATAATATGCTGTCAAGACAAAAAATGTCAGCACTATGAACTGGACTACTGCAGAAAGTACGTCGTTCGTCCGGCAAGTCCGTCCCTAACCTTTGAGTCAAACCACAGAGAACGCGGAGAGCCCCGTCCTGGCACAGTCTCTCCGCGAGCTCCGCGGTTCAAAAAGGGGGATGAATTGCAGGACGCACCACTACACTCCCGCGCGTGGACCTGTTCAGAATTAGAACGCGCGGGAGTGTAGACAATCTGTTGAACGGCGCCGCGCCAATACTGAAGTGTTCAACGCGCGGCGCCTTAAGGGCTCTCGTGAGGCAGCACGACCTCGGACAGGTCGGCCAGCAAGGGGTTCTCCGGGTGATCACAGGAAATCTCGGCGTGAACCTGACCGCCCGTGAAGTCGCGCATCGGATCGCCTGAGGCCACCATCCGGACAGCGTCCTGGGTGAAGGTTTCCCAACCTTGCTCGGCGTCACAGGCGAAGAAATAGCTCTCCTGGCGGTCGAAGCGGCCGTCGCCGTCGAAGTCGTAGCTCAGCTTCAAGTGACCCGAGCTGGTCTTGCCATCAACCCCATCAAGGCGCAGCGTGAAGGCCGTGACACGATGGGCGAAACGGCCGTGGAGCCCCTCGAACTTGTGAAGCAGGGGCTGCTCACCCGGGTGCAGGCGTGCTTCCAGCCGAGGAAACAGAGCCAGCAACGGCCGCGGGCCAGGGGGACGGTTGAGCCAGAGCCACACCGCGCCCCCGACCAGCAAGGTCACCACGGCCGCCTTCAACCAGGGCGAGACCCGGGGTCGACGGCCGGCCAGCAGGCGAATCCGGTGCCGCGGTTCGGCCTTCACCCGGGGAAGGGCCTGCAAGCGCTGCAGATCACTGCGGTAGTCCTCCAGCAGTCGGCCGGCCTCGGGGCTCTCTGCGATCAGTTGCTCGGCCTCGCGCAACTCGTCGCCCTCCAGGACGCCGTCGAGCAGGGCCGAGACCAGCTCTTGCTGTCGCTCGCTCAGGCCCATTGCAGCATCCTCCTGAACAGGAGCGACAGGAGACCGGGCTTGCTGCGGCTCTTGCCGGGCGAGGCCGGAGGAGCCGGCTGGTCCTCCTCCAGGAGCTTTCGCAGGGCCGCCCGGGCCCGCGACAGACGCGAGCGCACCGTGCCCACCGGCACTTCCAGGGCCGCAGCCAGGTCCTCGTAGGCCAGGTCGTCGATGGCCCGCAGGATCAGAATGCTGCGGTGCTCGTCCGGCAGTCGCTTGAGGGCCTGTTCCAGGCGAGCGTCCAGGCCTCGATCCTCGAGCAACTGCCCGGGCTCGTCGCGCACGTCGGCCAGATCGGCCTGAGCAGGCTCCTCCACCGGAACCAGCCGGCGCACCTTCTGACGAGAGTCGTGAAAAGCGTTCATCACGATGCGGCGCAACCAGCCGCGCAAAGAGTCGCCCCGGAAACCGGGCAAGAAACGATAAACTCGCAGGAAGGCGTCCTGGAAGACGTCGTCAGCGTCGCTTTTGGAGCCACACAGTCGATAAGCCAGGTTGTACACATAGTCAGCCTGCTCCTGATAGACTTCCTCAAAGTCGTGCTGGTGAACGGGTTTTAGCCTCCCTGGACGCGCTGTTAAGACCGGCCAGGCGGGCCGGAAGGTTCCGACTTTCGCGTCAGGCGGAAAAGTTCCCGGTCAGGCGCTCCACCGCGCGGCGGGCCGTGGCGATACAATCGGGAATGCCCACCCCGTGGAGGCCGTTGCCGGCCAGCGCCAAAGTGGGAGATCGCTTCAAGCGCTCGGCCACCTGCTCGAGCACCTCGCCGTGGCCCACGCAGTAGGCCGGCATTGCTTCGCGATAGCGGGTTACCAGGCTCTGCTCGGGCTCCCCCTCCAGGTTGAGCAGGTAACTCAGCTCGCGGTGGACGGTCTCCACTGTCTCGGCGTCGTCCCAGGCCAGGATACTCGAGCCCAGGGCCCCGCCCAGGTATCCACGCAGCAGCAGTTTGTCCCGGGGGGCGCGACCAGGCCACTTGAGGCTGCTGAAGGTGCAGGCCAGCAAGAACCAGTTCTCGATGCGGGGCACCACGAAGCCGAAGGCTTTGAGCTTGCGCTTTAGCTGGCTACGGTCGTAGACCAGATTGACCGTAATGCTGTGGCTGTAGGGCACCGAATACAGCGCCTCGCCCAGGCGCCGGTCCCACTTCTGCACCAGGGCCCCCTGCGCGTGGGCCGGCAGGGCCAGAATGACGGCGTCGAAATGGAGGGTCTCGTCGTTGACGGTGAGCTGCCAGCCTCCCCCATCGACCCGCTTGAGGCCCTCGACCGAGGCGTTCAGCTGCAAGGCGGGCCCGACCACACTGGCCAGGCGGTCGATCAGGGTCTGGGTGCCTCCCCGAAAGTTGAAAAACAAAGTATAGCGGGCCCCGCTGTCGCCCCGGGTAGCCTGACCCTCTTTCCAGAGGCCGCGCAACAGGCTGCCGTGGCGTTGGGCCAACTGGAGGAACTGGGGCTGGGTCGCTGCCAGGCTCAAGCGCTCGGGGTCGGCCCCGTAGATGCCGCCAATCAGGGGCTGGGCCAGCCGCTCGTAGGCCTCGCGACCCAGGCGGGCGGTCACGAACTCAGACAGGGAGGGATCGTCCAGATCGCTGGGCGGAAGCATCAGGTCGAGGGCCATGCGCAGCTTGCCGGCCCAGCTCATCACCGGGCTGAGCAGGAAGGGCAGAACTCGGCCAGGGGCCATCAGGCGAAAGCCGTCCGGAATGGGGTAGAGCCGGTCATCCTTGACCACCAGCGCTCCTCCCGAGCCGGTTGTGGACACGATCTGGTCCTCCAGGCCCAGCTCGCGGCAAAGCGCGAGCGCCTCGGGCTTGCTGCGCAGGATGGAGTCAGGACCGGCTTCCAGGGTCAGGTCACCCTGGCGGTGAGTCTGGATCACCCCACCAGGCCGGTCGGAGCGCTCAAAGACGGTCACTTCGGCTTGCTGGCGGGCGAAATAGGCCGCCGCCAGGCCGCTCAGGCCTCCACCCACGACGGCCAGCTTCACCGGCTGGTCAGGCGGTGGACCTCGTCCACCAGAAAGCGCACGTTGTCCACCGGGGTGGTGGGCAGAATACCGTGGCCCAGGTTGAAGATGTGGCCGGGACGCCCGCCCACCTGACGCAGCAACAGCTCAAGACGCTGACGGATCACTTTGCGGTCGGCCATCAGTGCCACGGGGTCGAGATTGCCCTGCAGGGCGGCCACCTCGCCCAGACGCTCGAAGGCCGCCTCCAGGCTGGTCATGTAGTCCACCCCGATCACGCTGCCGCCGGCCGCGTGGCAGAGCTCGAGCAACTGGCCAGTACCGCGCCCGAAGTGAATCTGGGGCACCTCCTTGGGCAGCGAGGCGAAGATGCGCGCGCTATGGGGCAGCACGAACTCGCGATAGAGCTCGGGAGACAGGCACCCCACCCAGGAGTCGAACAGCTGAACGGCCTGACAACCCGCTTCGATCTGGCGGTTGAGATAGCCCGAGGTCAGGTCGGCGATGCGCCCGAGCAACTCGTGCCAGCCTTGAGGAGAGTTGAGCATGAAGAGCTTCGTGTGCTCGAAGCTCTTGGAGGGACCGCCCTCGATGAGGTAGCTGGCGATGGTGAAGGGAGCGCCGGCAAAGCCGATCAGGGGGATGTCGGCAGGCAGCTCCTGGCGGATCTGCCGACAGGCGGCATAGACATAATCGAGCTCGGCCGGGTCAGGCCGGCGCAGGCGGTCCACCCCGTCGGGTGAGCGCAGGGCCGGCTCGATGCTGGGGCCCTCCCCCTTCGTGAACTCCAGCTTGAAGCCCAGCGGCTCGACCACAGTGAGGATGTCCGAAAAGAGGATGGCCGCGTCCACGCCCAGCCGCTCGCGGGCCTCTACGGTGACCTGGGTGGCAAGGTCGGGCGACTTGCACAAATCCAGAAAGCTCACCCGACTGCGCAGCTCGCGGTATTCGGGCATGTAACGACCGGCCTGGCGCATGAGCCAGACCGGAGTGAGGCCCGCCGGCTCGCGCCGACAGGCCCGCATGAAAGAGCTGTCTTGGAGTATTTGGCTCAGCGCGACTCGCTGGTGATGATCTCGTCGATCAGGCCATAGTCTTTGGCTTCCTGAGCTGACATGTAATAGTCGCGCTCAGTGTCTCGCTGAACCCTATCGAGCGGCTGGCCGGTATGGTCGGCCAGAATCTGGTTGAGCGTCTCGCGGGTCTTGATGATCTGCTTGGCGTGGATGTCGATGTCGGTGGCCTGGCCGCCGATGCCACGAATCCAGGGCTGGTGGATCATGATGCGCGAGTAGGGCAGCGCGAATCGCTTGCCCTTGGCCCCGCCGGCCAGCAGCACGGCGGCGGCGCTGGCGGCCATGCCCATGCAGATGCAGGACACGTCGGGCTTGACGAGTTGCATGCAGTCATACATCGCCAGGCCTGCCGTGACCGAGCCGCCCGGGCTGTTGATGTAGAGGTCGATGTCCTTGTCAGGGTCTTCTTGCTCGAGGTAGAGCAACTGGGCGATGACCAGGTTGGCCACCGGGTCGTCGATGGCGTCCCCCACGAAGATGATGCGGTTCTTCAGAAGGCGAGAGTAGATGTCGTAGGCGCGCTCGCCGCGAGCCGTCTGCTCGACCACCATCGGGATCAAGGTGTTCCTGATATTCATTGCCGTCGCTCCGAGTCGTTGATGCTGGCCGCAGCTTCGTGCTGCCGGGCCGGTCCCCTGCAGGAACACAGTTTCCCCGGGGCCAACAGAACAGGCCGTGTCCAGCCGCGCTCCAGGAGAGCTCTTGCACAACCGCTACGAGGTGCTCACCTGTCTCGGCCAGGGGGCCATGGGCGCCGTCTACCTGGTGCGCGACCAGCATCTCACAGGGGCCATCTGGGCCCTCAAGGAGCTCGACACCCCCGCTCTGCCCGAGCCCGACCGGGATATGAACGTGGCCCTCTTCCGCCGTGAAGCGGAGATCCTGGCCTCGCTCGACCACCCCGGCCTGCCCCGGGTGGTCGACTTCTTCGAAGAGTCCTCCCCGGCCGGCCCCCGCTTCTACCTGGGCATGGAATTCATCCCTGGCCAGCCGCTCGATGAGATCCTGAGCACCACCAATCGCCCACTGCTTCCGGCCGAGGCCATCCCCATCGCCCTCCAGGTTACCCACGTGCTGGAGTATCTGCATCGGCACAATCCACCCATCGTCTTCCGGGACCTCAAGCCCTCGAACCTCATCCTGACCCCGGAGGGCAAGGTCTACTTCATCGACTTCGGCATCGCTCGCCATCATCGTCCCGAGTCAGCCAAAGACACGCAAGACCTGGGTACGCCCGGGTTCTGCGCCCCGGAGCAGTACGGTCACGGCCAGACTACCTCGCGCAGCGACCTCTACGCGGTCGGCTCGACGCTGTTTCACATGCTGAGCAAGGCCGACCCCCAGACCTACAACTTCAAATTTCCGGCACTCTCGACGTTCCAGAAGGTTCCTCCCAGCCTGGAGAAGGCCGTCCAGCGCTGTTTGCAGCTCAAGCCAGAAGATCGCTATCCGGACGCCGCCGCGCTGCGCCACGACCTGGAGGTAGCCCTGCGCGAATCCGAGCTGCCTCCCAACCACCAGACGCGCAGCCTGAACGCGGGTCTCCTGGCCGTGCTGCACCACCCTCGCACCAGCGCCGCCCAGGACCGGGCGGCCCTGTGGGCCTTCTGGAAGGACTGGCTGGTGCGCACGTTCGTGCAGAAGCCCACCCAGCCCCGGCCCCCCATCCATCGGGGGCCGTGATCGTTCAGGGCCCGAGGCTCCTCATTGCAGGCTCGAGCAGAGCCTGAATGGAGGAGCGGCGTGACGAAGTGCGCCAAACTCCCACGTCGATCTTTACCTCGTCCACGGTTCCCCGGACGCTGTAGTAGCCCTGACGAGTGTGCTCGTCGGTGGTATCGAGCAGGCCACTTGCTCGCAGATCCTCAAAGAGCTTGCGGGTATTCTCCGGGCTCATTTTGCCAGATTTCTCCTCCGAGCGCCCTCCCGGTCCACCGGCCCGGCCGCTGGTCAGCTTGACGGCGCCGTCGCCGGAGATGCGCACGGTGGTGAAGTCAGTGCCGGCTCTCCCGCCCTGACTCTCGGTGAACTCAAGCACGTCCTCGGCGCCGAGCTTGAGGGCTCCCTCGGGCCAGGCGATCGGTCGGGAGGTCGAGTTGGGCGGATCTAGAGCTCCACGACCTTCAGCGATGAGCTGCTTGTCCAGATTCCCCAGGTCGACCTTATCCGGCTCGATATCAGCGGCAGGGCCAGCGGGGCTGGCAGAGCTCTCCGGGCTGGCCGTCGGAGTGAGCGTGCGGGTATCGATCATGGTGGCCGACACGTAGGGTTCAGGAGCCGAGGGCTGGCTACAGCCACAGGCGGCCCCCAGGAGAAGGCAGAGAAGCAATGAGCGCATGGCCGCGAAGTTCGCTCTCCGGGGAGGATCCCCTCGGAGGATCGGACCCCGCCCGACCAGAACTCGGCCCTCCGTGCGCCAGCGGCCCTACACCGAGTATTGTCAGTACTCCGAGGACGAGATGCGCCGGCGGGCCCTGGAGATCCACCAGGAGCTGAGCCGCCGCCGCACCGTGCGCCATTTTAGCCCTCGCCCGGTACCCCGCGCCATCATCGAGGACTGCCTGCTGGCCGCCAGTACAGCTCCCAGCGGAGCCAATCGGCAGCCCTGGCACTTCGTGGTGGTGACCGACCCGGCCACCCGCAAGGAGCTGCGCGCCGCGGCCGAGGCCGAAGAACGCGAGTTCTACGGGGGACGCGCTCCCAAAGAGTGGCTGGAGGCTCTCGAGCCACTGGGCACCGACGCCCACAAGCCCTTCCTGGAAGAGGCCTTCTGCCTGATCGCCATCTTCGCCCAGAGCTACAGCCTGGCCGGCGAGCAGGAGAAGGCCAAGAACTATTACGTCACCGAATCAGTGGGCATCGCCACCGGCATGCTGATCGCGGCCCTGCATCATTGCGGACTGGCCACGCTGACCCACACCCCCAGCCCGATGACCTTTCTCAAGACCATGCTGGGCCGCCCTGCCAACGAGCGCCCTTTCCTGCTGCTGGTGGTGGGCTACCCGGCCGAGGGATGCCAGGTTCCCGATATCGAGCGCAAGCCACTCGAGCAGATCGCGACCTTTCTGGGCTGAAAAGAAACCGGGGCGACGAAGCCTGGCTCCGTCGCCCCGAGAAACCCAGCCCCAAGTCGCTACACGGGCGGAGGCTGGATCCCAAGGTCGGCCAGGAAGTCGGGCTGCTCGGTGGGCATGGTGGGCGCCCCGAGATTGACCTGAAGCTGAGGCGCGTCAATGCTGAGCCCCATACGTTGAGCAAAGGCCCTCATCGCGTTGGGATCGAAGGCCTGCTCGCGGGTCGGCAGGCTGGCCGTAAAGGCCCGAGACTCGGCCAGGAAGCGACGGATCTCTCGGCCCGCCTCGCTGTTCTCGAGCTCGCTCCGATTGCTGGCACGTAGCTGGTCAAACTCGTTGAAATCAGCCTGGGCCTGAGCGTATAGCTGCCCGAGCGGACTGTTGGCCGGGGCCTGAGCGGCACCGGGCGGCAACTTGGACAAAATCACGGCCTTCTCGATGCGAGTGTTGAGATCGGCCTCCTCCTGCTGGAGCTGCTCCATCAACTGAGGGTCCTGGCGCCCGGTGGACTGAACCTGGGCCAGCATCTGTTGCTGGCGGGCCTGGAGCGCCTGTCGCTGGGGCTCGAAAGAGGCCCGGGTGGCCTCCTCCTGGCGACCCTGCCACTCGAGCCGCTGCTGGCGCTGCTCGAAGGTCTCCTGAGCCGCGATCTGGTTGTTCAGGTTCTGGATCTCGGCCGTGTTGGCCTCGATCTGGGCCTGCTGCTGGGCGGCAGTCACGGCCGCATTGGCGGCACTCACCCGATTCTCTGCGCTAACCGCGGCCGCTGCCGCAGTCGCGGCCGCACTGGCAGCAGAAGTGCTGGCTGCCGAGGCTTGCGCGGCGGCAGCCTGAGCGGCTGTCAGCTCGGCCGCTGCCGCAGCCGTAGCCGCGTCAGCTGCAGCCAGTCGAGCCTGGGCGTCGGCCACTGCCTGATCCGCGGCTGCCACGTCGGTGGCGGCCTGAGCAGCCGCCTGAGCATTGGTGATGGGCGGATTGCTGTTGGGCACGATCCCGTTGGGATCAGTGGCGGCAGCGGCGGCCAGAGCGTCGGCAGAAGTGCGGGCATCGGCTGCCGCCGTGGTGGCGTCGGCCAGACTGGTCCGCGCGGAGGTCTGGGTTGTCTGGGCAGAGCGGCTTGCGTTGGTGGCCGCCGTCACCCTCTGGTTTGCCGCGGCCAATGTTGCCGCCGCCCGGGCGGCGGCGGCGTCGGCCGCAGTCGACTGAGCGCTGGCCTGATTAGCGGCTGCGGCGGCGGCGTCGGCCTCCCGGGCAGGTCCGGCGAGGTCGACCTGGTTGGCGGTCACGGTCGCCGGAGGATCGGCGACCCGCGGATTGCCGTTGCCATCGAACTCCAGGTGGTGGGACTTGTAGAAGGCATCCAGGAGATCATTGGAGTTGGACTTGATCCGATCCCCCAGGGCGGTTTCCTCTTGCTGATGCGCGGCCTGCAAGTTGGTGTAGGCCATGAACAGGTCCATGCGGGGCGGTTTTGGGATCTGTATCCCCATCCCCTCGACCCCGGCAAAGAGGTTCTCCGGTATCTGCCCGGTGGCCAGGGCATTGATGAGCGCCTGGCTCTGGTTCCCCATCCCGATAACCGACTGGACCAGTCCGCCCAGGTCGCCGGGAGTCGCGGTCACGCCAGGAAACGGATTGGCGTTGAAGGTGGGGACGAAGTTCGGGTTCGTGATGGGATCCAAGAGCTACCTCCATCATGGCGAAAGGATGAATAGATCGAGCCAACCTTAACTATACCGAAGACCGGCCTTCCTGTAAAGCTGAGTCGTTGCGAGCAAGGAGAATGCGACCCATGGGCGTGATCTCCGGGGGAATGGCTCTCCAACACACCCGATAGCCGGCACGCTCGAGCCGATAGGTGCGGGCCACGTCGGTAGCCAGCTCGGGGCCCAGCCCGGTAAGCAGGGCCGGCGAGGCTTCCCGGGGCGGTCCGTAGCAGCAGGGCATCACCGCCAGCCGGGCGCCCCGCTCCAGTGCCAGGTCCAGGCATGCGTCGGTGCGTTGGCCACAGGCGTGCACCGCCGTAACCGCCTGGATCGGCTCGCCGGCGCAGACATCCAGATTGCCCTCCAGGTAGCGCATCCGGGGCGGTGCCCAGGGGGCCACCTGGCCCAGGCCCTGGAGCAACGAGTCATGATTGGGCGGCCGACGGCGGTCGACCAGCAACACCCGCTCCACGCGGGGCTCGAACACCGCGAACAGGGCTCCCACGAGGCCGTGGCCGCACATCAGGTCGGCCACCACCGGCACGCGTAAGAAACTGCGCACCCGCTCGAAGAACTCGAACGACTCCACCAGCTCCTTGATGGGCAGAGCGCCGGCCTGGCCCAGAGCCCGGGCCAGCCGATCAGCCATGCGCTGGGAGGCGAAATGGCGCAAGGTGGAGGCGCTCAGCCGGCTCTTGGATCCAGCCACCTCGGCCAGACCGGGCTGATTGAACTGGGGGAAGGCACGAAATCGCACAGGGGTCTCCTCGGCGGCCTGAGGCGCCGCGCGTTGACATCTTCAGGAATCAGCGCGGCGCCGTTCAACAGAATGTCTAAAGTCCCGCGCGTTCTGATTCTGCCCAGGTCAATGCCCGAGACTTGTAGAACGGCCGCTCATGCTTCGCCTGCTCTGCCTGCTTTCACTGCTCTTCGTCGCCCCTGCCCTGGCCCAGGACGGGCCGGTGGACGACCTGGCCACAACCTTCGTGGCCGTGATCCAGGACAAGGACGGCTATACCAACGTGCGCGCCTCACCCGATACCAAGTCGGAGATCGTGGATAAGCTGCACACCGGCGAGCACTTCTTCGTGCGCCAGTTCATCGACCAGGAGTGGGCCCGGGTGTGCACTCCGCGCGGCCTGTGGGGCTACGCTCACAGCTCGCGGCTCAAGAAGGTCGGCTCGAAGGCCTACTACCCGGTGATGGTGACCGATCGGGACGGCTATGTCAACCTGCGCCGGGGCCCTGGCACCGACCATCCGGTGGTGACGCAGGCGGCCCGGGACGAATGCCTGGTGGTGCTGGAGGTTCCCGGGGCCGGCCAGCGGGACGTGGGCGAGGTGCTGACCGAAAAACGCTGGCTTCTGGCCATCGACCCCCGTGGCAAAGTGGGCTACGTGCTCAGCGACCGGGTTCGACCCAACCTGGAGCCGTAACCACCAGTCTAGCTCTTGCGGCGCAAAAGCCCACCCAGCAGCCCCCCCTGGGCCGGGCGCAGGAGCCTGTGCAGGTCCTCGTTCTCGCCCGTCTCGGCCAGGGAGCGCGGGGTCTCTCCCTGGTCATTGGCCAGGGCCGGGTTGGCACCCCGGCGCACCAGGATCTCAGCGATCTCGAGCCGATTCTTGCTGACGGCAAAGTGCAAGGCCGTGTTGCCCCCCGGACCGCGGCGGTCCACTTTGGCGTGGCGGGGCAAGAGCAACTCCACCACCTCGGTCTTGCCTTCCATAACGGCCGCCATCAAAGGGCTGAGCAGCTGGTAGTTGGGACGATCCAGGTCGGCCCGGTGCTCGCGCAGCCATTCCAGCATGCCGACAGCCCCCGTCATAGCGGCTCCAAAGGCGGCCGTGCGCCCGGCCACGTCGCAGGCGTCCGGGCTGATGCCCAGGACCAGCAGCTGCTCGAACATGGCCTGCTCGCCGGCCGCCCCGGCCTGGTAGGCCTTGCGCCCGCCCTCCCAGGCCTGGCGCTCGGCCGGGGCCAAAAGGCCGGAGAGGCGCTCCCAGCGCGGAACCAGCTCGTGGAGGTAGTCGGCCGGGTAGCACAACTTCTTGAGCTCATCCATGAGCTGCCAGGCCAGGCAGGCCAGATTGCGGTCCTGACGCTCCTCGGCCAGCTCGAGCAAGCCCAGGTGACCGGCAAAAGCCTCCTCGGGCTCTTGCTGGCTCAGGCCCAGCTCGATGCGCTGGCAGGCCAGCTCGGGGCCGGGCTGCTGGGTCCAGGCCTGGCGCAGCCAGTCCAGATCCTCGGTGGCCCGGGCGGCCAGGGCGGCGAAGCGGTCAAAACGCGGCTCGCCCCGGGTCAGCTCGGCCGCCAGCGAGTAGAGTCGCCCCCCGTACTTGCCGGCGTCGGCCGTGGCGGCCAGCTGCAACAGCTCTTCCTGCTGGCCCAGCTTCTGCAGGCACTGGGCTTCCTTCCAGACAGCCCAGTGCAGCTGCTCGCCCTGAGCCGTGGCCCGCATGGCCCGGGCACAGGTCAGAGCCGAGGCGTAGTCTTCGGCCTGCATGGCCGCTTGGATCCAGCTGTCCACAATTGGGCTTTCCCGATGGTGGGGCGCAGACCCTGGAAGCTAATGTATTGAGCGTTGCGTGCTGAAGGTGTTGCCAATCATTGGCAGGCGCCTCCACACAAGTCTGTCGGCGCCAGTTACTGCAAAACCTTCAGCACTTCACGATACAATGGGTGGACCAGGCACCTCTCAGGACTGCCAACCTCTTGTTTCTCGTGCAGGGTCGACTGTGGCCAGCCCCAGCCCACGATGAGCCAGACCCAGAGCCAGGAAGCAGCACCACTGGAGCTCAGGTAGGAGGAGAGCCAGCGTTCAGAGTCAGGTGGCCGTGAGGGCATCCCAGGCAAGTTTGGCGGCTTTGCCGCTGCCCTGGACCTTCTCCAGGGCCCGGCGGGCGTCCGGGTCGGTCAGCAGACGCCCCAGCCGGGCGCCCAGCTCGACGAGAAGCTCGAGCAACTCGCCAGCTGGGGGCATCTTGCCCAGCAAGCGCTCCACGGCGGCGTGCACCTGGCCAGCATGGGCATCGGAGATCCGGGCCACGGTGCCCAGCGTGCGGGCCCAGCGGCCC
>JAANMT010000269.1_pt1 | contig 56594 bp, 59 predicted proteins | sample 7279711 | NCBI WGS metagenome assembly JAANMT01 (sample SAMN14094538, study PRJNA606508) | bioreactor metagenome | isolation source: A lab-scale SPAN reactor treating ammonium-rich wastewater day 1 | place: Ireland: Galway | collected 2017-01-16 | reverse complement strand
TCTTTTGGGATTGCCACCACCCTCGGCTCCGCATCCGACTCCACCGACACCTGGATCTCATCCCCGAACGTTTTCCCGATCTGCTCGCGGATTCCCTTGAGGATGATCAGGATGTGATTCGGTCCGCCCATGCGCGTCAACAATCCGCGATATGGGACTCCCTCGATCATTGCCCTGACCCTGGGCTTCTTCGCGCCGAACGCGGCTTCCACATCGAAAGGGATTTCCACGAACGCGCCGCCCCCACCCGCGTTGACGATAGTGGCTTTGAAGGTATGTTTTTTGGGCATAAGTTACCTCTTTCAAAAGATTCTAACATGTGAACAATGCGTGTATAATTTAATCATGGTCACAGCAAATCGTGATGACGTGGTTAAGGTTCTAAAATCGAAACGCGCTGCTTACAAGAAGTACGGCGTCAAGTCGCTGGCTCTATTTGGGTCGGCGGCTCGCAATCGCCTTCGCAAACGCAGTGACGTGGATATTCTGGTGCAATTTACCAAACCGACCTGGGCGAATTACATCGGTTTGAAATTCTATCTGGAAGATTTACTCGGTCGCGAGGTGGACCTGGTCACACCCAAGGGACTCAAGCCAGCCATTCGTCCATCTGTGGAGAAAGATCTGCTGTATGTCGTCTCGTAGCCCAAAGCTATACATTGATGATGTGCTGCAAGCCTGCGGGGAGATTCTCGAATTCACACGCGGACTTCGCAATGCAGATGAACTCGGAAGGGACCGCCGCACGTATCTGGCGGTTGTCCGCAGTTTGGAAGTGATCGGCGAAGCGGCGCGACAAATGCCAAGAGGCTTCAAATCGGAGCATCCCGAAATCCCCTGGCGTGAAGTTGCCAGTTTGCGGAATGTCATCGCACACGAGTACTTTGGTTTGGACAATGAAATTATTTGGGATGTAGTCCAATCACGAATCCCCGATTTGATAGAGAAGTTCCAGGGTTTGAAGACAGAGTAAAGCAGAACACGGAGATTTTTGCGAAGCAAATCTCCGAGTTTCTTCTTATCCGCTCTCATTCAAAAACTTCCTCGTCTCTTCGATTTTATCCTTCCCCACCTTCTTATTCTCCTCCCAATACTCCAGCAATTGACCGATCGTCAGCGCCGCGTGCATGGAGTAGCCTGCCCGCGCCAGGAATTGTCTGCTTGACAGGCATACGCCATTGGCGTATACTTCAAGAAACACATGCAATTCATTGAAACCAGCATCTTTACCCGCCAGGTCACTACCCTGCTTACGGATGATGAATACAGCCAATTGCAGGTTGCTTTATATACTCACCCTGAAATGGGAGCGATCATCCCACGAAGCGGCGGGTTGCGCAAAGTACGCTGGTCAATGAGCGGACGCGGTAAACGCGGCGGCGTGAGAGCCATCTATTATTGGGTCGTTGCCGAAGACTTGATCTTAATGCTGTTCATGTATCCGAAAAATGAGAAGGATGATTTGACTCCGCAACAGTTGAAAGTGTTGCGGGAGATCGTAGAAAAGGAGTTCAAATGAAAGACGAATTGTTCGATGAATTGGTGGCAAGTGTCCGTGAAGGCGGAAAGATTTTGCGCGGCAAGGCAAAGCCATCGCGTTCATTTGTGGTTGAAGTGCCTGATGTGAAAGAGATCCGTTCCAGCTACAAACTTTCACAACCTGAATTCGCGGCGTTGATGGGGATCAGCGTCAAGACCCTGCAAAACTGGGAACAGGGACGCCGCGTCCCTGAAGGTGCGGCACGTGTGCTTTTACAGGTCGCCGCGAAACACCCCGAAGTGATATGGGATGTAGTGAAAGTGAAATCCACAGCGGCATAAAGCAGAACTCGGAGATTTTTGCGAAGCAAATCTCCGTGTTTTTTCTTATCCGCTCTCACTCAAAAACTTCCTCGTCTCCTCGATTTTATCCTTCCCCACCTTCCCATTCTCCTCCCAATACTCCAGTAATTGACCGATCGTCAGCACCGCGTGCATGGAGTAGCCTGCCTGCGCCAGCGACTCTTTCGCGCCTGATTGACGGTCAATCAATACAACGACATCCTTCACGACCAAGCCTGCGCCTGTCAGTTTTTCGATGGCTTCGAATTTGCTCCCGCCTGTGGTGGCGAGATCGTCAATGACGACAACCGTCTCGCCCGCATGATATTCGCCTTCGATCTCGGCTTTCGTGCCGTAGGTCTTCACTTCCTTGCGCGGGTAGATCATGGGATAGTTGCCAGCCAGAGATATTGCCGTTGCGATGGGGATGGCGGCGTAGGGGAGACCTGCGATGCGGGAGAATTGGAGGAGTGAGAGGATTGGGAGGTAGGCTTTGGCGATTTGCTCTAATAATTTTGGGTAAGTGATGATCTGACGCAGGTCAATGTAAATGGGACTCTTGAGTCCCGACTTGAGGGTGAATTCGCCGAATTTGATACAGCCTGCGGAGAGGAGTTCATCGGCGAGGGAGGAGAGGAAAGGGTTGGAGATTGGCGATTGCATGGTTTGATTTTATCCTGCTCGTGTTATCCGCTCCCGAATCTCCAGAATGGAATCTCGAAGTTCCGCGGCTGTTTTACGCGGATCGGCGCTGCGAGAGATTGCGCGGGATACTGGAATCAACATTCCTTTGCCATCTTTGCGCAGACCTGCTCTCAAAGCGGTTTCCAACTCACCTCCCTGCGCGCCGACGCCAGGAGACAGGAACCACAAATCCGGCGCGGAGGCGCGGATGTTGGACATGATCTGCGGGTGCGTCGCGCCGACGACGATGCCGATGTTGTTATTCACATTCCACTGTTGAGCCAATTGAGCGACGTAGTTGTACATGGGCATCGGGCTATCAGATCCCACTGGCAAGACCAGCAAATTCTGCAAATCCATCGAACCCGCGTTGGAGGTTTTGCAAAGCAGGAACACCCCCTTCTCTGGATTTTGGATGAACGGTTCGATGGAGTCTTTTCCGAGATAGGGATTCAAGGTTATGCAATCGGCACCGAGATTTTCAAACACGGATTTTGCATAAGCCTCCGCTGTCGAAGCAATGTCGCCGCGTTTGGCGTCGAGGATGATGGGGATGCGCGAGCCGAGTCGGTTTGATTCATCGTTGATCGCGGAGATCACATCTTTGAGCGCGTTCCAGCCGTCCGCGCCGAAGACCTCGAAGAACGCCGCGTTGGGTTTGAAGGCTGCGGCGTAGGACGCGGTCTGTTTGACGAGAGTCAGGCAGAAGTCGAGGGCAGAAGCGGCGGTGGGGGCAGGTAAATCATTGACGTGTGGATCAAGTCCAATGCAGAGCAGTGACGAGCAGTCGTCCACCCGCTTTTCCAAAAAAGAGAAAAATGTTTCCATAAAAATCCTTTCACCGCGAAGGCGCCAAGGGCGCGAAGATTTTAAAATTTTCTTTGCGGACTTCGCGCCTTCGCGGTTTAAAAAACTCAGTGTCTCCGTGTCTCAGTGGTTAAGCTTTTCCCAACACCATCGCCAGCAAAGCCATCCTCACATAAAGACCGTATTCCATCTGCCTGAAATACGCCGCGCGGGGATCGTCGTCGAAGTCCATGCTGATCTCAGTGACGCGCGGGAGCGGGTGCATGACGATCATGTTTCCTTTGGCGGCTTTCATCACCTCGGGATCAATCACGTACGCGCCCTTGACCTTTTCATACTCGGCGGGGTCTTCGAAGCGTTCCTTCTGGACGCGCGTAACATACAGCACGTCGGTTTCGGGTAACACTTTTTCGAGAGTGGAATATTCGGCTTGGGGGATTCCCTGTGCGCCGACCTCGTCCATCACTTCCCTCGGCATCTTCAAAATATCTGGCGAGACGTAATTCAATTTGACCTTGAACATCGAAAGCAGCCGCGCCAGCGAATGGACGGTGCGCCCGTATTTCAAATCGCCGAGCATGGTCACGGTCATGCCGTCAACCTGACCCGCGCCGAGTTCCTCGAAGATCGTGAACGTATCGAGCAGCGCTTGTGTGGGATGTTCGCCGATTCCATCGCCCGCGTTGATGACGGGTTTGCGCGCCGCCTTCGCCGCGATCGCCGCCGACCCCGTTTCGGGGTGCCTCAGCACGATCACATCGGCATAACATTCGAGCGTGCGCACCGTGTCCGAAAGGCTCTCGCCCTTCGTCACCGACGAATACTTCACCTCATTGATCGGGATAACGCTCCCGCCGAGCCGTTCCATCGCGGCTGTGAACGACGACGACGTGCGCGTGGACGGTTCATAGAACAGGTTCGCCAGAATTTTCCCTTTCAGCAGGTCGAACGTCCCGACGCGCTCGACCATGCCGCGCATTTCGTGCGCCACGCCGAAGATGTATTCCAGGTCAGCGCGGCTGAACTGCTTGACGGATATGATGTCCTTGCCATACCACGCGGCGTGCTTGTTCTCGCCAAACGGCAGGTAGGGGGAGGGGGAATAGGTGGGCATGATTACTCCTTTTTGATTGTGTCATTGCGAGGGTTGAGATGCGATAGCATCGAAATCCCGAAGCAATCTTGTAATTGGATGAGTGGAGAATTAGAGATTGGAGATTGGTGGTCGAGCGCACGCAGTCGAGACCACGCTTCGCGCGTCGGGGGAGGTTGATTCCCCCACAAGGGGGCGATGTGTTTCGAGGGACATTTTCCATCATCCAAAAAGATGATTTGCCAGCGGAATGACGTTGATTAACGGCTCTTCGTAAGGATGGACTCTTCTTACTATGTTGATAGCCTCTTTCACCAATTCCCGTTTGCAATTTACTTCGATCTTCGCTTCTGTGGTTTCCTGAATCCTTCCAATCTCCCCTTTGAATGGATTGGCTCCGGGTAATGGGCGGAAGTATCCTTGAACGGTGGATATGGCGACGCAGTGATCATAGTCACCGATCCGCCCAGCTCCGATCTTTGCCAATTGATCGCGTACCTTCAACGCATAGTCCTGCGGTACGAAGATTTCGAGTTTTACGTCGGTAAAGTTTTGCATGGTCATTACTCCAACAGTTTTAATAAATTTTCGCGCGTCAGAATCTCCACATTGACACTCGGCTCGATAAACGGGCGCACATCGTTGAGGACATTGTCCCATGCGAGCAATTGCAAACGGTCACGCAGAACCGCGCGCCATGTGGTTTCTGTCAGGGGTTCGCCCTGCCAGCCCGTTTGCTTCAACGCGTTGTTGAGCAAAACAAGATTCGGAGGAGGCCAGTCTGGGTCGCTGAGATACCAGAGCAGGTCGTACATATCGCGCCCCTTGGTGAACGAGCGCTGCAGAACGGCGTGAAGTTTTCCCGCCAGCAGGGAGGCGCGGTCATGATGCTGGATCTGCAATGGCACATGCCGGCGGACGAGTGTAGTCGCCAACTGCGCGCCTGCCGGAGGGTTGGTATCCACTTCCAGTTTGACGGACAGAACTTCGTCCGCGTGAGGCGAGAGTTTCAATTCATGAAGCAAACCGGGGAAGCGGATGAACGCGCTATGCACGATTCTCTGATCGCTTACCTTCATATCCACAGTGTAAGACTCGGCGCGGAAATCGCGCTGGATGGATCGAAGGTAAGCGCGAAAACCATAATTGTCTTTGTTCTTTTCAAGGGCAAAATCGAGGTCTTCCGAATAACGCGCCGTGGAATAAAGGAAACGCAACGCCGTGCCGCCGTGAAAGGCAAGCGGGATCATCGCTCCCGCGCGTTGAAGCGATGCAAGAATGCGCGCTTGCAAATATTCGCGCGCCGCGTTGCGCGCCATCACAGGCGTCGGCGCGGTTCGTACGAGTTCCGCAAGATATTCCTTCATAACGATTCGTAATCCTTCGATTCGGCTTGCGCCAATTCGGCGACGAGACGCGCGGCGCGCCTCCATTTGGGACTTCGGCTTTGTTCGGCAAGAGCATTCAACTCCTGCGCGTCCAAACGTTCGAGGTTTTGCAGCCGTAATTCGCGCAAATAATTCTGCGAGTCGGCGGCGGCTTGCAGGTGGATCAGATCCAACAATGCCTTGGCAGGCGAGGCAACAAAGGCTTTTTGCCCACCACCCAAGTCTGCCAGTTTGTAGCCGAACAGGAGCGCGGGCTTGATGTGGCGAAATTCGAAATCACCGAGCGGGGTTCGCCAGCGTGCAGGGCGTTCGGTGGTGACGCTGGTTGTGCCGGGCGTCGCTTCGGGAATCAATCCGTAATACGCCAGCGCGGACTGTCCGCTCACGTAACTGCCGCGCGACATTCGATTCGCGATCACGAACGGGTGCGGCTTCACTTTTTGATAAGGCGGCGCAAGCGCGTAGAGTCCGCGCCGAAGTTGATACAACTTCCCAGCCTTGACCCAGCGCGAAAGCTGGCGGCGCACGTCGCGCGGGTCAGTATTGCCCGCCAGCAGAAGGCCCGAGTCAAAGGCAGGCTCATCTCCAACGAGGTTGATCAAATCTTCGAGTTTCATGCTGAAAAGATACCATTAATGGCAACTTATTGCAACGGATTTCTGACATTCCTGCCGAAGCCTTTTACCGCCAGGACCTTCCTGTCGCCAAAAGCAACCTTGCCGCGCAGGATGACCCGCCTCACGCGCCCCCGAACCTGCCAGCCTTCGAGGAGAGTCCAGTTGCAATGGGCGAGTTTGTGTTGCCAAAAGGCACACAAGGCGCTAGAATTGGCGCATGAAGCATTTTTCCTGGAGCGCAGAGAAGAACGAACTATTGCGAGAGGAAAGACAGGTTTCATTCGAGGATGTTGTCTTCTACATCGAACAAGGTTTCCTGCTGGACATTCTGGAACATCCCAACCAGGAAAAGTATAAAGGACAAAAGATATTCGTCCTGCAGATGGATGATTATGTCTACCTTGTGCCTTTCCTCGAAGATGATCATGAAATCTTTCTGAAAACGATCATTCCGAGCCGTAAAGCCACGAAGAAGTATCTGAAAGGAAATGAAGAATGAGCGATCTAAAACTCCAACAGGATGAACTTGAACTCCTCGCCTCATACGAAAACGAGGAATGGAAGTCTGCCAGGAAACTCAGCGAGCAAAAGGAACAGTATCGCTCCTACGCCCGCGCCACCCTCCGCAAGGATAAACGCGTCAATATACGTATCTCAGAGAAAGACCTCCTTGCTTTACAAAAGCGAGCTGTTCGTCAAGGCATTCCATATCAGACTCTGATCTCCAGTGTTTTGCATAAATACATCAACGGTTCATTAACTGAGAAATAAAGCACGGTACCCGTCTTGACCTGCCCTCCTTGTTGAGGGCAGGTTTTGTTTTAACGAACATTCCTTCCATAACCTTGCTCTGCCAAAACCTTCCCATCCTCAAAAGCGACTTTACCACGTAACACAACCTTCCTCACCCTGCCCTTGACCTTCCACCCCTCGAACGGAGTCCAGTTACAGCGGGTGAATTGGTCAGCGGCTTTGATCTCGTATTCAGCGGTCTCGTCCACTTCGATCCATGTTTCAGGTTGTTCAGGGAGGTTGAAGATTTTTCTTGGATTAGTTACAGACTTTTGAATAATGTCATCTATTGTCAATCGCTTTTCGCTTACAGCATTCAACAATAAAGGAAGCAATGTTTCCAAGCCTGGGAATCCAGGCGGAGGATTATCAGAGTCTTTTTCTTCGACGGTGTGCGGGGCGTGGTCGGTGGCGAAGCAATCTATAACATCGAGATTTTCCCAAAGAGCGTCCACATCTGCTTGTGTTGCCAATCGTGGGCGAACTTCATTTCGACCCCCACCCTTACCCTCCCCCAAATTCTGCGAATTTGGGGGAGGGCTGGGAGGAGGTGAATCTTTCGTCATAAACAAGTGGTGCGGACAAATCTCACACGTCACTTTGATTCCTTTTTCTTTCGCGGCTTTGATGAGGAGGATTTCCTCTTTCAAGGAGACGTGGGCGATGTGGATGGGACGGTCGTAGATCGCGGCGAATAAAATCCCTGCCGCCATGGTTCTTGATTCAGAGTGCAAGACGATTGGCGCGGACTTGGGGAAGTTGATGAAGTGCGGTTGCCACAAGGTCATGTCGTCGAGGCGGAGTTCGCCGAAGGTGGAGTCGAGGTACATTTTCAAGCCCGCGGCTCTGCCTGCGAGGGACGCGGCGATTTCTGCGTTGTCGGGTCCCGCGCCGAGGAATTGAGCGTAGTCGCAGCGCGCTTTTTGCTTTGCGGCATCAAGCGCGAGATCGAGAGTCGCTTCATCGAAGATGGGCGGCTTGGTGTTGGGCATGGCAAGGATCATCGTCACGCCGCCGGCGAGCGCGGCTTGGGTGGCGGTGTCCCAATCCTCTTTGTGGATTTGTCCGGGTTCGCGGACGTGGACGTGAGGGTCTATCAAGCCGGGGAGTTTTATCATGTGTCAAGTTCCGGGTGTCAGGTATCAGGTTTTAGGTTTGCCCTCACCCCAGCCCTCTCCCAGGGGGAGAGGGAGAAGCAAGGTACAAAAAAGAGAGCCGCTAAAAGCGACTCTCTGACTTCCGAAAAGTAGAAACAATCATCCCGAAGAATTGGTGATGGAATAATCGTATTCGGTGGGAACGTCCGCACATTGCGCCCAATTTTACGATGAATCAGGGATGTGTCAATAGAGTGGATAAAGCCATTCGAAACAGGATCAGCCGTCCCGTAGGAATGAGGCGGGAACAAATCTTATACCCATTGCGGGCATGATATGATGTTTGTCACTTAAGCGAGTCCGATGCGGATGATATAATCCCGCCATAATTTTCGCAAGGAGAAGGACAATGGCATATCAGAACGTGAAAGTCCCCGAAGGCGGGGCAAAGATTTCGATCAAGGATGGAAAGTTACAGGTTCCCGATAACCCGATCATCCCATTTGTGGAAGGCGACGGCACCGGGCGCGACATCTGGCGCGCGTCGGTGCGCGTGTTCGATGCGGCGGTGGAAAAGGCGTACGGCGGCAAGCGCAAAGTGCATTGGATGGAAGTGTACGCGGGCGAGAAGTCATTCAAGATGTTCCAGAGCTGGCTGCCCGATGAAACGACCGAAGCGTTCAAGGAATTTCTAGTCGGCATCAAGGGACCGCTTACAACCCCGATCGGCGGCGGCATCCGTTCGTTGAATGTGGCGCTTCGCAAAATCCTGGACCTGTATGTTTGTCAACGACCTGTGCGCTGGTATAAGGGCGTGCCTTCGCCTGTCGTTCACCCCGAATACGTGGACATGGTGATCTTCCGCGAGAACACCGAGGACATTTATGCGGGTATCGAGTTCCAGTATGGCACGGAAGAGAACAAGAAGTTCAAGGAAATGTTCAAGGAAGCCTTCCCGAAGGAATATGCCAAGATGCGCTTCCCCGATTCGGCGGGTATCGGCTTGAAGCCCGTTTCGGAGGAAGGCACCGAACGCCTCGTGCGCGCCGCCATTCAGTGGGCGCTGGACAACAACCGCAAGAGCGTGAACTTCGTCCACAAGGGCAACATCATGAAGTTCACGGAGGGCGCGTTCAAGGATTGGGGCTACAAACTCGCCAAGCGTGAGTTCCGCGACCGCATCGTGACCGAACGAGAAACCTGGATCCTCGGAAACAAGGAATCCAACCCGAATCTTTCCGTCGAAGACAACGCCAAGATGATTGATCCCGGCTTCGACATGATGAGTCCTGCACAACAGGGCGACATCAAAGCCGAGGTGGAGGAAGCCCTCAAGTTGTGGGATACGCACGGCGAAGGCAAATGGAAGAAGATGCTGCTCATCAAAGATTCGATTGCGGATGTCTCTTTGCAGTTCACCATCATCCGCCCGCGCGATTACGATGTCATTGCTACGATGAACCTGAACGGCGACTACCTGTCCGACGCGCTGGCGGCGCAGGTTGGGGGGATCGGCATCGCCCCGGGCGCGAACATCAACTATGAAACCGGTCATGCCATCTTCGAGGCAACTCACGGCACGGCTCCGAAATACGCCGACCTGGACAAGGTCAACCCCGGTTCGGTGATCCTCTCCGGCGAGATGATGTTCCGCTACATGGGCTGGACCGAAGTTGCCGACCTGATCGTCAAGGGCATGGAAGGCGCCATCGCGGCGAAGACGGTCACCTATGATTTCGCCCGCCTGATGCCCGATGCGAAAGAAGTGAAATGCTCGGAGTTTGGGGATGCGATCATTAGTCACATGGAAAAGTGAGGATGCCAACAGGACAGGTGTAAAGCCTGTCCTGTACCTTTTCCCTGAAGTTTTGTTTACATGTCAAGGCGCTATCTCGATTATCAGCGCTCCAATGGGGATATCGAAAGGCTGACTTTCCCCGCTCGGTATATGGACCAGGAGCGTTCTACCCATGCTCCAATATTCAAGCCATATCCACTCCCCGTTCGAGCTGATTCCCCGAAGAACAAGATCTACGTCAGAGATGGAGGCAACCTGGGAAAATTCATTTGTGCTTACATCGAAAGACCAAAGTCCGTAGGACGCGCTCGGATCCTCCCAAGATTTACCGGGGAGGAGAAAAAAGTACACCCTCCGGCTGTCGCTGGACCAGAGCGCCGTATCAAAATGACTTGGCGAATGAGGAAGTGTGAAGTCGCGATGTGTGGGAATATCCAATGATGACAGGTCGTAAAGGGAAAACACTTCCCCCAGTTCCGGAGGCGGTTGCCCGGGCTGCGCTTCTGTGGCAAAGATTTGGCCCATCGTCACCAGGAATTGGGCGTTGGGGGAAAGCGATGCGACTAATGCGCCTATCCCTTGCAGAAAGACCTCTTTGACCACCTCACTTTTTGACATATCCAGCAGCCAGATCCGGTCAAATTCAGGATCCTGTCCAACCGGCAGGAGGATGAGGCTGGTTTCATCCTTGGTCAAACCTAATAGTTTCACCCATGTTGCTTGATACGATCTGAAGAGCTCAGTTTTACGTTCAATCTCAATTGCCCCAATGATGGTTGCAAAGCTCGATGGCGTGTTCAGATCCTCTATGACTGCAGAATAAACAATCTTGGAGTCATGATCGGACAAGATGAGTTGCCCGGCTATGGCTAGATTATCAAAGTTCATCAGGCGTTCATACGATCTATCCACGAGATCCACCTGTGTAATTCCCTGCTCGTCCAGAACGAACAAATCTTGATTGTTGAGTATAGCCGCCTTTACCTGACCAGCAACGGGGAATTCCGCCATGATCTCCGGGGATCTGTTACCCGTCTGTTTCACGAGTGTATTTCCCACCACGTACAAAACAGTGGGCTGGGCGGTTTTCGTCAGAGGGACAGGAGTTTCCAGAATTTCGGTTGCCCCAATGCTTGTTGGGGAGGACACAGGCTCCATCGTGCTGACAGGACTGTCTTCGACGCCGCCCGCCCGGCAGGCGCTGAGCAGAAAAACGAAACTCAGAACAACAAAGATTGCAAATCGGGACATTTAATCTGTTTCTCTAGTTCCTCCAGCTGGAGTCTGAGCAAGAAGTTGAGGAAAGGAAATCGACAATAACCGTAGGTAATCGGATAGATAACCTTATGACAATTGAAAAGGGTCCTTCGGCGTAGATTTTTCCCTGCGCCGAAGAATATAAAGTCGGAAGCAGAAAAGGATTTCGGCTTTCAAGTGCTGAATCACTGACAAACATTGTTATATTTGCGAGGATTATAGCCGGAAAACCGCGACCACTCATTCCATGTATAAACTGCGCGGTCATACGCATTGACAGTTGTGGATTCATATACAAATAAACCACCGTACTCATAGCCAAAGTCTCTGAAAAGGACTGTGTGGTCATTGCATTTATTCAGAATGTCACCTCTCTGCAATAGGTTAACGGAGCCGAGTTGTGTAGAAATATTTTCGATAGTACATGTACCATACCGCTCTCCAAGTTGCCACGCTCGACTTACGTACCCTGAGCAATCTACCCCCCTGGAGCATCCCTCGTTCCCACTGGTGTCGATATCACCTGCCTGGTAATTGTTGGTCATATAATTGTTCCAACCACTTACTGTATCGAAACCCCACCAATCATACGAGACGCTTGTGTAAGTACCTGCGCTACCCAAATAACGCGGCTTGGTTCTATTTGAGCAAGAACCGTTGATATTGGTGTTGTTCAAGTATTTTGAATTGTTATAGTAGCTGTAGGCAGTATTAACCATCGCGTCGCGGGACACACAAGCGGTAATGCTTTCACCACTCTCAGGCAATGTGTCTTCAAAAATATTGAAAGGGATGGCAACGTCACTAAGGATCGGATTAAGTTCTGACTCAAACGCTAATCGCAGTATCTCTGCGTGATCAGGATAAGTGGCTAGAGCATACACCGAGCCATCGGGACCTATTGAAAGACCATGTGCCACATAGGTATATTGCTCGGCAAGCGGCATACGCGCTATCCCCATCAGGCTTCCTTGCGCATCATAATGACGAATTGTCTTATCCACCTGCAAATTCGGATTCTGCGCCAGTTCCTCCAAAACGACATATAGACTGTTATCTGGACCGAAACCAAGAATCGTTAGAGTACCAAGATCGTGGGCCGTATTCACTTCGATCGTGATATCACCTGCTTGAAATGTGCCCTGCTTGGGATTGGCGGAAGTCAATCCAGACGGATGAGCGCGATACAATTTGTCATTATGCAAATTTCCTTTTGTAGGCGCGGCTTGGACAGGATTGCCGTGTGCGCCAAGGAATTGCTGTACATAGGCTCCACCCTCTCGCTCCACGAGTACTTCTCCTTGATCGCCGAGACTAATGCCAGATAGGCCATCTCCTAAACGCAAACCATCTGGTAATTCATGCCTGCCTAATACGCCTCCGCCACTTGCGAACTGAACGATCTTCGGAGGCATGGATGCCTGATCAAGAACAGTAATAACTTCTGATTTGGTAACAACAAGGTCACTTGCGCCGACAATGTATCCGTCCAAATTGATCTTTTCGAGCAAGCCCCCATGAGAATCAAAATGCAGAAGACGGTTACCAACTGTGTCAGCAATCCAAAAACTGCCATCTGGGCTAACTGTGAAGGCTGCGGGACCCCATGTTAGCATTTCTGGAACTCCGACACCCTCGTAATAAATGCCATTTTCACCAACCGGGATAGTGAAAACAATCTCATTTTGTTGAATTTGAGTTGCAGCATCAGCAGGCGCTCCGCCTATAGAAATCACTAGAGAAAGCAACAAGAACGCTGAGAGAAGGATTCTTTTGGTCATCGGTAACTCCATTGAATATTTTTCAAGTCTGTTGATCCAATTTGCCAATAGAACGCGCGGAAACAGTTGTGTATACTTGCACAATCAGAATAGCATTTTTGATGTTCCATTTCAATTACGGAAATCCGTAATCTTTTCGTCCCACCCATGAATGGCTTCGGTCCTCGGAGCTACAGCAATTAAGGCGCCATCGCGGCGAAGACGGTCACCTATGATCTCGCCCGCCTGATGCCCGATGCGAAAGAAGTGAAATGCTCGGAGTTTGGGGATGCGATCAGCAGGCACATGTAGGCAGGTAGGCACGTAGACAAGAATCAACAAAGTCGGGATTTTCACATCCCGACTTTTGTTATCACAATTCACGCAGTATACAAAAGTAGTTATAATTTACCTGGGTTGCAAAACAAGCATTTAGGATCACAACAATGCCAACTGTCCTGCGAATCGGTCCGTATCGGTTTTACTTCTATTCCTACGATTGCGGCGAACCGCGGCACATGCACGTGGATCGGGAAAACATGAGCGCAAAGATATGGCTCGCCCCTGTTGTGGCTCTTGCTGAAAACCATGGTTACAGTAGGAGAGAGTTGCGAGAGATCGCAAGAATTGCGATGGAAAACCTGGAGATACTGCGAAATGAATCGGACAACTTCTGTGGTGGTAACGCTTAGCCTGCCCCGGATTACAGGCGTGACTGTAACAGACGATACATTGTCCGTGGATTTGGAAGACGGGCGCACGGTTTCTGTGCCGATTGGCTGGTATCCGCGCCTGGCGCATGGATCTGCCTCTGAACGCGCAAACGTTCAAATTGCGGGCGCAGGCTTCGGTCTCCATTGGCCCGATTTGGATGAAGATATTGGCATCGAGGGAATTTTGCTCGGCAAACGCTCAAATGAAAACCCTCGATCATTTGAAAGATGGTTGCAGTCAAGGAAATGAAAAGGTCGGGATGTGACAGTCCCGACTTTTTGATTTTATGAGTTGTTCATCCCGGACTCGATGACAACTGTCGCGAACCGGGATTTGGCGAAAACGCCTCATCGTTCCAGATAACCCTGTTTCTCATCCGAAACCCTGTATTTGAAACAATCAAACAAGGCTAACCACTGTTCGAAAGTCAATTCGGTTGGGGTGGCATCCAAAGGGAAATGGTAATCTTTCGACAGACGTTTCCATTGTTCATAGGTGAACACACTTTTAAACGCTGATTTCAGGTTCTTTTTCCATGCGCCAAAACCAAACCGAACAAAACGGTGATAGAGGGCAGCATCCTTGCATTCGACCAACGGCGGGGAACGTTTGTGAATGTGTAGAAGCACCGAGTCAACGCTGGGTACGGGATCGAAGTCCGTCCTCCGCAGTCCACGAACGACCCGAAAGGCGAACCAGGGCTTCGCCAGAATTGAGAATCGGGTTTCCTTTGGAGATCCCGCAAATTTTTCAGCAGCCTCCTTCTGCATAATCAAATATGTTTCACTTGCCATCGGACGGGTATGGAGAATTTTACGGATAATATCCGCGGTTATGTTGTAAGGAATATTGGCAAATATTTTGTATTCCCGATCGGTAACATGATAGTGCAGGAAATCGTCTTCGACGACCTGTATGTTGTCAACGCCTTGAAACCGGCGACGTAGTTCTTTTACGAGCGTCGTATCCTTTTCGATTGCAATGACATTTCGAGCGATTCGAGCCAATTCGGCAGTGATCACACCACGCCCAGCGCCAATGTCGTAAACCGTGTCAAACGACGTAATGGTGCTGGCGCTGATCAGTTGGCGTACAAGGTTCGAACTCTTGATGAAGTTCTGCGCCAGGGCGATACGTTGGGACGGCTTTTTTGCCATGTCTCACCTCTTTCCTGTGTAAGGGTGAAACGAAAACGCGAGGTCGGATTGATCTCCCTGTCATGGCTTCGCATAATAAGCAAAAAAGCCATGAACCCGCTGTCCCAGCGCTGATTCATGGCTTGCTGATTGATTTAGAAATTGATCTATAAGTTAAACGTGCCGCGAATGAGTTGGGTACAACGCAGAAATCTTTCCACAATTCGTTCGCGGTTTCGAATCGTCATAGCGATTTCCATTTTACCACCAATCTCAATGGTTTATGGCGTCGGCGTTACAACGGGCGTCCCTGTCGCCGGAGTCGGCGCGACGAACAACGCCGCGGCATCCTCCGCCGTGCGCGGCATCCCGCTCATGATCCAGCGGACGAACACGTCAATCACGTCATCCCTCAATGGGCGGCTGGGCGGCATGACGCCGATCAACTCCTCGGTCGGGTTTGCCGGGTCCATAATGGGCGTTCCCTGGATCGTTTGGATGAGGTAACTGTTCATGTCACCGGCTATGATGTTATTGTCAACCTGATCGCCGGTCGTGAGGATCTCCTCATACGTGGTCATCAAATAATTGTTGTTGTCCTTGCCCTCGCGGTGACAGGAAATGCAATAGCGCTTGACGATCGGCGCAATGTGAACGTCATACGAAGGCACTTCGCCCTCCGCCAGCGGCGGGAAGAGTTCGGGGATCACCGGCGCTTCGAAGCGGTCGTCCCACGTGTAGCGCATGAAGAGCGTGATGTAATCAATCTCGCCGCGCGAAAGTTCGCCGCCGTATGTCCTGCCGAACGGCGGCATGCCCGCGTTCGGTCGCCCGTAAGCAATCACCTCGTACATGGCGGAATCGGTGATCGTGTACAACACGTCGCGGCTGTTGATGGGCGTGATCTTCTCGCCCTCGAGTCCCTCCACGCCTTCGATGATCGCCACCGAGCCGTCGTCGCCGTGACATTCCACGCAATGGATGGAATATAGATCCTGCCCCGCGACGATCTGATCCACGAGTGTGGTTGGGACTTCGATTTCTTCCGGCTTTGGATACGCCGCCGCGCGCGCGGAGACGACGACGGTCATCGCAACCATCGCAAGTGAGCCTGCCGCCGTCACCCAAAGCGGGATACTACGCCTCGTCGACTCCCAATACATGCTGCGCCTGAAGATGTATATCGCGACCAGGAGCGTCAGCACAGCCGCAGGGATCCACAATCCGCCGATGGCTTGCAGGGTCGTGGATACTGCCAATTCCTCCGCGTTCGGGGCGGTGGGCAGACTCGCCATGACGGTCAGCAGGACGATGTCGAGGATGACCGTTCCCATCACAGTGAGAGAAAAGATCCGGCGGGAGTAATGCCGATAGGGGGATTTGTCCAAAAACGGGAGGAGAGTCAGAATGCCGAGACCAATGCTCGGAATCAGGACGGTCGCCAGCCATTCGATCTTGCCGATGACCGGGATCTGCCCGTAGAGCGCAAGGAATTTGAAGAGGAAGAGGAAATACCATTCGGGGCGCGGGATGTAGGAGGTGTCGCTGGGGTCGGCTTTGGCTTCGGGCGCGACGCCGATGAACGCGGCGAGGACGAGGAGCAAAGCGAAGATGCCCAGCGACACAACGAGGTCTTTGAAGATGCTGTCGGGCCAGAAGCGCTCGCCGCGATTCAATTCCTGTTGATAACGTTCGTTGATTTTCTGTTTGGTTTCTTCGTCCATGATTTCTCCCATGTCATTGCGAGCGTTTTTCGCGAAGCAATCTCCTCCGATTATGGGGGATTGCGTCGGGTTGGTCTCGACTGCTTGCGTCTCGACCAACCCTCGCAATGACATATTGTTATTCATCCTTCTTCGGGAAATGCGACTCGCCGTGTTTGATGATGAGATACAGGTGTACGCCGATCAGGGCGGCGAGCGCGGCGGGCAGCATCCAGATGTGACCGGAGAAAAAGCGCTGGAGCGTGAGGGCGCTAAGGTCGGGTCCGCCGCGCAATGCCTTGAGGATGAACTCGCCGACGAAGGGGACGGTGCCTGCGATTTGCGTGCCGACGGTGGTCGCCCAGTACGCGCGCTGGTTCCACGGCAGGAGATAACCCGTGAAGCCCATGCCAAGCGTCGCCAGTAAAAGACCGACGCCGATCAGCCAGGTCAGTTCGCGCGGATATTTGTAGGAGGCGGTCACGAACACGCGCAGCATGTGAACAAAGACGATCAGCACCATCAACGTCGCGCCCCAGTGATGGATGCCGCGGATCAGCCAGCCGAAGGCGACGCCCTCCATGATGTACTGCACGGAATCGTAGGCGTGATCGGGCGAGGGGGTGTAATAAACGGTGAGGAAGATGCCTGTTGCGCCCTGAAGAATAAAAAGGAACAGACTCGCCGAACCGAGCGTGTTCCACCAGTTGCCCTTCGGTTCGGGACGGTCGAGCAGGTTTTTGTACATGTCGTTCAAGCCGAGCCGTTCATCCAGCCAGTCGAACATTTTTTTCCACATGAATTAACTCCGTAAGTCGTCATGCTCCCGAAGGACATCGTCCCGATGTCCTTCGGGAGAGTGATATGTTCTGTCAGCCTTCTTTATAAAATATCTCGAGTATGCCTTCCTCGGTCACGCGGAATTCGGTAAAGCGGTCGAGCGGACGCGGCGGGGGACCGTCCAGCACTTCGCCTTGTTGACCGAACTTGGCGTCGTGGCACGGGCAGAGATAAACCTGATCGTTCTCGGACCAGTTCACGGTGCAGGCGAGATGCGTGCATCGGCTGTTGAGAATGAGCAGGTCGTTCGGGTCCTCCGATCGGCGGAGGACGTATCCGCCGTGAGACGTGGCGGTCCGCTCCCAGCCGTTGACCTGTACGCGCGTGAACGAAAACGGGGTCGGTTTGCCGACGGGCATATCCAGCAGCTTGCCGACGGGAATCCAGGCTTCCTTTGCGCTTTCGCGCAGGGCGGGGTCAATGAGATAGGCGATGGTGGGAACGCCGATCACCGCGGCGATCAACCCGCCGATGACGGCTGTGGCGCCCTTGATGAAATCCCGCCTGCTGATTTCAGACATATACACCTCCAACGTCATGCAAATTGCGAGTGCGGCAGTTCTTGAAGCCTCCTCGAAACGACATGATTCGCAATGATGGAAAGTTTCGATTAGAATATGACCGCTTCACCAATTTTACATTCAGGATTATAAAGGTCAAGACCCTCATTTTTGGAGGAAGTCTGAAACGAATAACCCATGAGCATTGTCACTATTAATACCATGAGCGAGGATGGGATACTCCTTCATGTTCCCGAAATTCAAATATCGCGCGCGGGCTGCGTTCTCCCGCGCAAGCGCGGCATCCTGATCTCTGATTCTCATTATTTCAAGGAGGCATAGATGAGCCTGAAAAGGAACGTCAGCCTTGCCACGGGCTTACGGTACAAGGGACAAGGTCCCTTCCTGACCTACATCCTGCACCGCGTCGGCGGGCTGGGCATGGCGATCTTCGTGAGCGTTCACATTCTGGCGTCGTTTTTGGGCGGGGAGATCGGCGGTTTCCTGAACGACGTGTACAAGAACTGGGCTTTCCAGATCTTCGTTTTTTTCTGCGCGCTGTTCCACGCCATCAACGGACTGCGCATCACCATCCTCGACCTGTGGCCCAAACTGCTCGATCATTCGCGTGAAGCCATCTGGCTGGAGTGGGCGGTCTTTCTGCCCCTGTTCGGCATCGCCGTCTTCGTCATTCTCAGCACGGCGTTGGGAGGCTGACATGGCAGCGACAAAACCCCGCATCCTTCCCCTGACCAAACGCGGCCTCAATTTCGAGATGCTGATGTGGACGTTCACGCGTCTCTCCGCGCTGGCGATGTACGCGTTGATCCTCTTCGCGATCGTCGGCGCGTTGATCATGGGCGCACGCACGCAAATGAATCTGGCGGACGTGCTGCGCTGGGGCTTCATGCCCACTTCCACCCACGTCCAAAGCACGGACGTGCCGGACCTCGTTCCCTGGTCCACGCCGTTCTGGAGAGTGACGGGAAGCCTGCTTCTCCTCGTCGCGGTGGCGCACGGCGTACATGGATTGGTGGTTATCGCGGACGATTACATCACCTCATCTCGCGGGAGAAACATCGCTCGCATTCTAAGCATCGTCATGGTGATCTCCTTCAGCGCCATGGGGCTTTACATCATCTGGACTTCGTAAGTCATTAACCGCGAAGCCGCGAAGGACGCCAAGATTCATAATTTTTCTTCGTGATCTTCGCGTGCTTCGCGGTGAAAAGGTTTAGGAGCATTCTTTCATGGCAAATGTTCATCAATTCGACGTGGTGGTCGTCGGCGCGGGCGGCGCGGGACTGATGGCGGGACTCTACGCCTCGCGCGGCGCGAAGACGGCTATCATCAGCAAACTGTACCCCACGCGTTCGCACACGGGCGCGGCGCAGGGCGGCATCGGCGCGGCACTCGGCAACATCGAAGAAGACAAACCCGAATGGCACACCTACGACACGGTCAAAGGCTCGGATTACCTCGGCGACCAGGACGCCATCGAGTTCATGTGCAACGAGGCAATTGATGCCGTGATCGAACTCGAGCACATGGGGCTTCCCTTCGACCGCACGCCCGAGGGACGCATCTCCCAGCGACCGTTCGGCGGGCATACCAATAACGAAACGGGCAAACCCGTCCGGCGCGCGGCTCACGCAGCGGACCGCACGGGTCACATGATCCTGCAAACGCTGTACCAGCAATGCCTGAAGAACAAAGTGACCTTCTTCGATGAATATCAAGTGCTCGATTTCATCGTCGTCAATGGCAAAGCCGCGGGCGTGGTGGCTGTGGAGCTGGCAACCGGCGAACTGCACACCTTCCACGCAAAGGCTGTGATCTTCGCCACGGGCGGACATGGACGCATCTTCGAAGTGACCTCCAACGCCTACGCCTACACGGGGGATGGCGCGGCGATCCTTCTCCGCCGGGGCTTGCCTCTCGAGGACATGGAGTTTTTCCAATTCCATCCGACGGGCATCTACAAACTCGGCATCCTCATCACGGAGGGCGTGCGCGGCGAGGGCGGAGTCCTCATCAACGGCGCAGGCGAACGCTTCATGCCGAAGTACGCGCCGACTGTCAAGGATCTGGCTTCGCGCGACGTGATCTCGCGCGCTATTTACACCGAGATCCGTGAGGGGCGCGGCGTCAACGGGCAGAATTACGTCTGGCTCGACGTGCGCCCCGAGTCCGTGATCAAATACGCGGCGCTGGACGGGCGCACGAATCCCGACGGCTCTCCCTACACGATCACCGGCGAACAGGTCTTACAGAAACTGCCCGACATCATTGACTTCTGCCGCGTGTATCTCGGCGTTGATCCGATCACGCAGATGATGCCCATCCAGCCGACGGCGCATTACACGATGGGCGGCATCCCGACGAACAAATACGGCGAAGTCGTGATTGACAGCGATAACACGGTCTTCCCCGGTCTGTATGCAGCGGGGGAATGCGCGTGCGTATCCGTGCATGGCGCGAACCGACTCGGCACCAACTCCCTGCTCGACCTGGTGGTCTTCGGCAAGCACGCGGGCATTAAAGCCGCGGAGTACGCGAATCAGGTTGATTTCGAGAAACTGCCCCTCGACGCGGAGGCAGACTCAAGGTCGCAGTTCGAGGCGCTGCGGAAAGGGTCGGGAAAAGAGAATGCGTTCGACATATCCACCGAGATGAAGAAGATCATGTTCGAGGACGTCGGCATCTATCGCAGTGAAAAGGGGATGCGCGCCGCCATCGAAAAGATCCGCGAGTTGCAGGAGCGTTTCAGCCACGTGCGCGTGACCGATACCGGCAGGATCTTCAACACCGAGTTGTTGAACGCCTGGGAACTCGGCAACCTGCTCGAAGTCTCGGAGGTGGTGGCGGAGTGCGCCTTGAACCGCAAGGAATCGCGCGGCGGACATTCGCGCGAGGATTACCCCGAACGCGACGACCAGAACTGGATGAAACACACGCTGGCATGGAAGAGAAACGGCAGGATCGAGATTGATTACAAGCCTGTCGTGATCACGAAATATCAACCCAAGGCGAGAGTTTATTGATGTCATTGCGAGGGCGAAGCCCGAAGCAATCTCCAACAACAGGGAATTGCTTCGGGCAAGGAACGCCCTCGCAATAACATACTCTTTATGAGGTGTCAACAATGCAGGTAACTTTAAAGATCTTCCGCTACAACCCCGAAGTGGATAAAAAATTCCGCTACGAAACCTACACGCTCGAAGCCCATGAGACCGACCGCATCCTCGACCTGCTCGAACACGTGAAGGGTTATCACGACGGCACGCTGTCGTTCCGCCGTTCGTGCGCGCACGGCGTGTGCGGCTCGGACGCGATGCGCATCAACGGGCGCAATTACCTGGCGTGCAAGGTTCTCGTGCGCGATATCGGCGACAGGATCACGGTCGAGCCGCTGTTGGGATTGAAAGTGGTCAAGGACCTGATCGTGGATATGGAACCGTTCTTCGACAATTACAAGAAGGTGCTCCCATATTTCATCAATGACTCCCCGCTTCCCGCCGACGGGAGGGAGCGGCTCCAGTCTCCCGAGCAGCGTGCCCGCTTCGACGAAACCACCAAGTGTATTTTGTGCGCGGCTTGCACGACCTCCTGCCCGTCGTTCTGGGCGAGCGACCAGTATTACGGTCCCGCCGCGCTGGTGACCGCACATCGCTTCATCTTCGACAGCCGCGACGAAGCCGCCGCTGAACGTATGCACATCGTCGCAGAGACGGACGGTCTCGCCCGTTGTCACACGGCTTATAACTGCACGCTCGCCTGCCCGCGCGAGATTCCCATCACGAAAGCGATCGGCGAGCTGAAGATGGCAACGTTGACCGGGAAGATCGATTAGAGAGAAAGTAGAAAATAATTGACACAAACAGACCGCGTGATGAGCGCGGTCTGTTTGGTTGTATACTTGCGATATACGCAACAACATATTTTGGGAGGGAGCATGACATCAAGAGAGAAGTACATCCTTGCGATTGATCTCGGCACGTCGGGACCGAAGGTGGCGTTGTTCTCGTCCCAGGGGGAAATGCTGGGCAGCGAATTCGAGGAAATAAAACTCCTGTTGTTTCCCGATGGCGGGGCGGAACAATCTCCCGACGAATGGTGGGATGCCATCCAACGTGCTGCAAAACGCCTGCTCGCAAGAGGTCTCGCCGCGAACGAAGACATCGTCGCCATCGCCTGCACAGGTCAATGGGCGGGGACGGTGGCGGTGGATAAAGACGGTAAGGCGCTGGGCAACGCCATCATCTGGATGGACTCGCGCGGCGGGGCGCAGATCCATCGAATCGCGGGCGGGGCGATCAACATTCAGGGTTATTCGCCGATAAAACTTTTCCAGTGGATACGCCTGACCGGCGGCGCGCCAGCCATTGCGGGCAAGGACCCCATCGCGCACATCCTCCATCTCAAACAAACCCAACCCGAAACCTATCGGCAAGCATTCAAGTTCCTCGAGCCGATAGACTACCTCGGTCTCCGCCTGACCGGGCGATTTGCCGCTTCCTTCGCTTCGATCTCCCTCCACTGGCTGACAGATAACCGGAACATTCGAAACGTCAGATACGACTCCCGCCTCATCAGGATGTCCGACGTTGACGCCTCGAAACTTCCCGACCTTCAGCCTGCCAACTCGACCCTCGGCATTTTACAACCCGACATCGCGCGCGGCTGGGGCTTGACCGAAAACGTCCAGGTGGTGATCGGTTCGCCGGACGTCCACTCCGCCGCGGTCGGTTCCGGCGCGGTGCGCGACTTCGAGACGCATCTCTACGTCGGCACCTCCTCGTGGATCACCTGTCACGTCCCGTTCAAAAAAACCGACCTGACTCACAGCATCGCCGCGCTGCCCTCCGCCATACCGGGGCGCTACCTGCTCACCGACGCGCAGGAATGCGCGGGCGCCTGTTTGCAATACCTGCGCGATAACGTCTTCTTCCATCACGATGAAATATCAACGAATGAAAAGCCCGCGAACGCCTATCAACTCTTCGACCGCATCGCCGAACGGACCCACGCCGGGAGCAACAGACTGATCTTCCTGCCCTGGCTGTACGGCGAACGCGCGCCTGTGGATGACCGCTTCGTGCGCGGCGGATTCTTCAACCAATCATTGCAGACCACGCGCGAACACATGATCCGCGCCGTGTTCGAGGGAGTGGCGTACAACTCGCGCTGGCTGTTGGGCTACGTGGAGGGACTCATCGGGAGGCGCGCCGAAGCCGTCAACATGGTCGGCGGCGGGGCGAAATCGGACGTCTGGTGCCAGATCCATGCCGATGTCATGGACCGACCGATCCGCCAGATGCAGGATCCGATCGAGGTCAATGTGCGCGGCGCGGCATTGCTGGCATCCGCCGCGTTGGGATTCATCCAATACGATGACATCGCCTCGCGCGTGCCGGTTGCAAAGACTTATACGCCCAATCCCGAAAATCGAAAGATCTACGACGAATTGTTCCGGGAATTTACGGCGATCTATGAAAGCAATAAAAAGATCTTTGCGCGGCTGAACCGGAATTAGGAGAGTGTCTGAAAGACCCTGATATTGTCATTTCTCGCTGCGCTCGAAACCTTCGACCCGGGCAGCGCAAGATTTCTCCTCGCCCGCCTCGTCGAAATGACGGCGCCAGGCACAAACCAGCCTCTCTGGGCTTCAGACGCCTTCACATACAGCGAGGGAGATGCTTCACGGGGTTTACACCGGGCAACGCGAATACGTTCGCAATGACAGGTTGCATGTAGTTTATAATCCTCGTTCCAACAACATCCTCGGAGGTTCCTTTGCGTAAACTCATCCTGCTTATCGCCCTTGCGCTTGCCGGCATCGTCCTGATGGCTTGTTCCTCGAACACCGACGCGCCCGCGCAGGCTGTCGAAAACTACCTCAACGCGCTCGTCAACAAGGAGGCGGACAAACTTCCCACCCTCGTCTGCGGCGAATGGGAGGAGGACGCCCTGATCGAACTCGATTCCTTCCAGGCGGTCACCGCGCGGCTCGAAAATGTCGCCTGCTCCCAGACCGGCGCCGACGGCGAGGCAGCCCTCGTCCTTTGCACCGGTAACATCGTCGCCACCTACAACGACGAAGACCAGAAACTCGATCTCTCCGTCCGCACCTATCAGGTCGTCGAACAGGGCGGCGACTGGCTCGTATGCGGCACGCGCTAAAACGACTCTTCACGCCCGAAAACGTCTGGGCGATCGTCCTGTTTCTCATCGCCGTCGCGTTGATCGTCCTCACCACCGACGACAGCCCCAACTGGATCTATCAGGGCTTCTAAATGGGACTGACCCAGATCGCCGCCTCCATCCTGACCTCGATCCTGGTCGGCGTCCTGACGCGCGGCGCGCCCCGGACATATTCCCTGCTCGCGCTCAGCGCGCTGGCTGTCTATTGGTTCCAGCCGGTCGTTCCATTACGGTCGTTCGATTTCTGGTTCCCATCGCTTTCCCTCGCGCTCGTGGTTCTGGTGTGGTTCATCATATCGGGACCCGGCGCGTGGAAGACAAAACAAAATTTATCTGGGTTATTCATCATCCTCGGCATCGTCACGCTGGTTGACCTTTCCCGTTACCTTCTCCCCGCTCCCATCCTCACAGCCACGACCCCGCCGCAATTCATCCAATACATAGCCTTCCTCGCGGCGATAACTCTCCTAATTCTCACATTCACTTTCTTCGCGCGCCGTTCCCTCCTCGCCTTATCCATCGCCGCCGCCCTCCTCATCGCAATCCTCGTCGTCCTCAAATCCCCGGCGCTTTCCCTGCAAGCCAGCAGCCTCCTCCGCGAACTGACAAACCGCCCCACCGAAACCGCCTCCGCCCTGGACCTGCGCTGGCTGGGCATCTCCTACATCGCCTTCCGCCTCATCCACGTTCTGCGCGACAAACAGACCGGGCGCCTGCCGGAACTTTCCCTGCCCGAATTTGCGACCTACGTTGTGTTCTTCCCGTCGCTGTCCGCCGGTCCCATTGACCGCGCCGAACGCTTCGTCAAAGACCTCCGCAATGAGTTCATCCTCACGCAGAACGAAACGCTCATTGCCGGTCAACGCATCGCGATCGGGCTGTTCAAGAAGTTCGTGATCGCCGACACGCTGGCGTTGATCGCCTTGAACGACGCGCTCGCGACGCAAGTCAATTCGTCAGGCTGGATGTGGATCCACCTCTACGCATACACACTCCAAATCTACTTCGACTTCAGCGGCTACACGGACGTCGCCATCGGCATCGCGCGCTTGGTCGGGATCAAACTTCCCGAAAACTTCCTCGCTCCCTACGCCAAACCCAACCTGACCCAGTTCTGGAACAGTTGGCACATCACGCTCACGCAATGGATCCGCTCGTATTTCTTCAATCCCTTCAACCGCTGGATCCGCGGCTACAAATCCCTCCCCGCGTGGACGATGATTCTCCTCGGTCAACTTGCGACGATGATCCTCATCGGTCTCTGGCACGGCGTCACCTGGAACTTCATCCTGTGGGGCGCGTGGCACGGACTGGGTCTCTTCCTCCAGAACCGCTGGAGCGATTTCACAAAGACGAGGTTCAACTCGACCAACCCGCGTTTGCAAACCGCCCTGCAGGTCGGCGGGATATTGCTCACATTCCATTTTGTCGCGCTGGGGTGGGTCTTTTTTGCGTTGAGCGACCCTTCGTTATCGCAAACCGTATTCACGAAATTGTTCGGCTTGTGATCTATTCCTGCTTCAGTTCAGCCAGCCTCTCCGCCAGTCGCGCTTCGATCTCGCGATAGGCTCGTTTCCCCGCCAGGTTGTTCAATTCATAGGGGTCGTTGACGAGATCGTACAATTCCTTCTCGCCCGTCTCATACTCCACGTACTTCCATTCCTCCGTCCGTACCGCGTGAAATTCGGGGATCATCGAACCCACGCCCCCCTCCGTGCGCCAGTGTTCGAGCAGGAGGTCTTCGCGCCACGGCGCATCCGCATCCACGAGCAGCGGGACGAGACTCCTCCCATCCACGCTTTCGGGGATTTCGCCCCCCGCCCATTCGAGGAACGTGGGGACCAGGTCAATGTTGGCGACGAGACGATCGTCGCTTCGCGCCTCGACCATGCCCGGCGCGTACACGATGAACGGAATCTTCACGCAAGCCTCGTAGGCGCAATTCTTGTCCACGCCAAAGCGGTGATCTCCCAGGGTCATGCCGTTATCGGAGAGGAAGACGACGACGGTCTTTTCCTTCAATCCCGTTTTATCGAGCGCGTTCAAAACGGACGCGACGCCGTCGTCCACGGAGAGGAGGGAGCGTAGGATCTGTTTGTGGGCGGTATCAACCTCCCCGTCGGAAAGAGGCGGGAAATCCCTCAGGTAGGCCGGCTTGTCGTGGATGTCCTTCTCGTTGAAATTGGGCGGACGGTACTGGATCCAATCCCAACCGGCGCCCGAACGGAAGGCGCCCTCGTGTCTCGGGGCGGGAATGTAGGGCGAGTGCGGGTTGTAATAACCGATCAAGAGCAGGAAGGGAGCGTCCCGCGTTTCGTGGATGTAATTGACCGCGCCGCGCGTGACCACGTCCGCGCTGAAATAATACGCATCGCGCGGGTAGTCGGTCACTTGTCCGTTCTCGGACATGGTGAAGTTGTAGAAATACTCGAAACTGCCCGCGTCTGCATCGTCGTCCGCCCCCTGACCCAGAAAGACGCGCCACTCGTCCCAGCCCGGCGGGACGACGCCGGTGGGTTGGAGCCTTTCGTACCCGTTCAGGTATTTCCCAAAATACGCCGTTCGATAGCCTGCCTCTTTCATCCACGTGGCGATGGACGAGGAATCGTCGAACTTTTCCGCGCCGCCGGTCGGCATGGAGTTCGTGAAGACCTCGTGGTTGTGGACATATTCGCCCGTGAGGATGCTCACGCGGCTCGGGCAGCACAGCGGCGTGGTGACGAAACCGTTCGTGAAGTTGACCCCTTTGGGCGCGAGTTCGTTCGTCACCGTGGGCATGTAGGCGACGGTATGATACGGCTGATCGTCGGTCAGGATGACGATGATGTTCGGGCGCGGATCGTCCAGGCGCGTCCGCGCGGCCCTGGATTCGACTTCGATATCGAAAATGAAGGGGGCATAGCCCGGCGGCGGTTGGGGAGCGATGGGCGGCTCGGGCGTGTATGCGGCGGGCGAACACGATAATAAAACCATCATAAGGACTATGATGGTCGGGAGATAAACGGCGTTCCTTTTGCGAATCGTCATTTCGGTTGAATGTTTCCTTCCAAGCCCAGTTCGGGCGCAATGCGGCGCATGGCTTGAATCACGTTCCCCACGTGTTCCCACAGTTCGACGCCGAATTCCTTTGCGGCGAGTTCCATTTCGGGGCGTGACGTTCCCGCGGCGAAGGCTTTGTCCTTCCACTTCTTTTTGACCGACGAAGGCTCGAGGTCGTAGAGCGAACGCGAGGGGCGCACCAGCGCCACCGCCGTGATCAGCCCCGTGATCTCGTCGCAGGCGCACAGGGCTTTGCGCACCAGCGTATCGCGCGGCATGTTCAAATGATCCGCGTGACTCAAAATATCCTGGACGATGTCTTCGGGGACGCCGCGCTCGCGCAGGATCGGCGCGCCCTCCTGCGGGTGCTGCTCGAGCGTGGGATGAATTTCCCAATCGAAATCGTGGAGCAGACCGATCAATCCCCAGCGCTCCACATCCTCGGCAGTAAGATCGCCTGCACCTTCGGCAAACTTCTCCGCGTAGAAACGCATGGCGGCTTCCACCGAGAGCATGTGCTTGATCAGGTTTTCGTTCTTGACGTATTCACGAACAAGGGCTAAGGCTTCCTCGCGGGTCATTGAATCTCCTGAAGATTCACCGCGAAGACACAAAGAGCGCGAAGAAAACCTTTTGAAGAATCTTTGCGTCCTTCGCAACTTCGCGGTTCAATTTTACAAACTTGTCGAGGTCTCCAAACCGTATTGCTCCGCCAGTTCATCGAGCAGGGCTTCCACTTCGTCGAGGAAATAATCCAATCCGTTGACGCGCGCCTCCATGCCCGCGGCCGTCAAACCGAGTTGAGCGCACGCGGCGCGCCACGGATCCAGAGCGTGATCGGGCAGCACGTCCACGGCGAGCGTCCACGTTTGCAAAAGGGACCACAGCGCGGCGCGCGGTTTTTCGCTTTCGAGCATGGCGCGGATCGCCTTCTCGTAATAGTTCACGCGCGCAGGGTGAATGCGCGGGTCCACGCGGCTGCTTTCGGATGCAGCTTCGAACGCGAGTTTCCAATCGGGCAGCCAGGATTGGATGACGGACGGTTCCAACGCGGAGGCGCCCACCAGGCCGACAAGCGCCGCGTCCATGCCCGGACGTTGGGCTGTTTCCGCCCTCGACGCGAATTCCAGCATCAGACGCCTCTCCTGCAAGGGCGGTCCCGACAACTCCGCCACCGCGTTGACCGCGTGATACAACGACTTCATGTATTGCGCCACGTCCTTCGGCGCGACCGTATCGCCGATCTCGAGCAGGTCGCGCCATATCTGGCGTCCGTGCGAGAGGAGGGAACGCGAACGCTGCAGGGCGGGCGCGGGCGCGTTGAACTCGGATCCCGCGCGCAAGCCTGCCTGCACGAACTCGAAGAATCTCTCGCGCTCGTAGAGGAGCATCGGATCGTACATCTCCCATCCCAGCCAGGGATCGAGTCTCAATTCGCGCGGACGCTTGAACTCCCCCCTGGCGCGGTGACTGATGTCCACGTGGAAGTCGGGGGTGAGTTTGACGAACTCGCGGCGGTGTTTCGGCTCCTCCTTGTGAACGAGGATGACGTCAATGTCCGCCGCGCCGCCGAGCATGGGATCGAGCTCGTCGTTGGCGAGGGAGCCGGTCAGGTACGCGGCGATGATGCCGGCGTCGTTGTAGGCGCGTTCTTGCGCGGTCTCTTTGGCGATTCGGATCAGGGATTCGCGTGTGACTCGCATGATAAATAATCCTGGTATTTGCGTGGGACGCGTTCTCCAACGTGTCCATTGGAGAACGCCAACACATGAGAACAATGTCAGGGCAAAGGCAAGGTCTGTTGAAACGGAGGCAGGTTCAGGCTTTGTCGGATGCGGTTTTCGATCAGTTTCAAATGTTCGGGGTTGCGGACGATGTCCAGGTTGTTCGTGTCAATCGTCAGGACGGGCGTATGGTCGAAGGGCTTCGAGAAGAATTCCTCGTAGGCAAGGTTGAGTTCGTGGATGTAGGCGCGTTCCATCTGGCGTTCGTAGGGACGGTCGCGCAGGGCGATGCGCTGCATGAGGGTGTCGTCGCTGGCTTGCAGGTACACGAGCAGGCCGGGCTTTTGGATCTTTTCGGCGAGGGCTTCATGCACCTTGTAGTACATGTCGAGTTCGTCGCCCTTGAGGTTGATGCGGGCGAAGAGCGCGTCCTTGGCGAAGGTGTAATCGGCGATCAGGTTCTTTCCGGTCGCAAGGAGTTCGTGGACCGTGCGCCGCTGCTGATGATAACGGCTCAGCAAAAAGAAGATCTGCGTTTGGAACGCGTATCTCTCGCGGTCCGAATAAAAATCGGATAGAAAAGGATTCTCTTCGAAGACCTCCAGAAGGATTTCGGCGTCGAACGATGGTTGCAGAAGGCGGGCGAGGGTGGTCTTACCAACTCCGATCACCCCTTCGATGGCTACGTACATGGATTACGCTCCAGAGGGTAAGTTGACGCAAGGATACCATAAAAGATAAAGATGAAGGATGAGCGATGAAGGCTTGCGTTGGGTGCGGGCGGCGAGTAGACAGGTACACAAGGAGACAAGGCGGGATATGGAAAAAAGATAAAGCCCCCGCCATTTCAGCAAGGGCTTCATCAACGCATCACACACCGCGCACTACGCAACACGCATCATGCAACAACCATCTCCTCCGCCTTCTCGAACTGGCTGTTGTACAGGTCGGCGTAGAAGCCGCCCTGTTTCAGCAGGTCGTCGTGCGTACCCTGCTCGACGATGTTCCCGTCGCGCATCACCAGGATCAGATCGGCGTTGCGGATGGTGGAAAGGCGATGGGCAATGACGAAACTCGTGCGCCCGCGCATCAACTTCTCCATCGCTTTCTGGATCAGGATCTCGGTGTGAGTGTCCACCGAACTGGTGGCTTCGTCCAGGATGAGCATGGGCGAGTTGGCGAGGAAAGCGCGCGCGATGGTCAGCAGCTGTTTTTGTCCCTGCGAGATGTTGGTCACCTCCTCGTTCAATTCGAAGTTATAACCGTCCGGCAGGGTGTGGATGAAATGATCCACGTGTGCGGCTTGCGCGGCGGCGATGACCTCCTCTTCATTAGCGTCCTCGCGCCCGTAACGGATGTTCTCCAGGATCGTGCCGTTGAACAGCCAGGTATCCTGCAGCACCATGCCGAACAGCGAGCGGACGTCCGCGCGGGTAAAGTCGCGCAGGTCCTGACCGTCAATCAGGATCGCGCCGCCGTCCACGTCGTAGAAGCGCATCAGCAGTTTGACGATGGTGGTCTTTCCGGCTCCGGTCGGACCGACAATTGCCACGGTCTGCCCGGGCTGAATCTCCGCTGAAAACCCTTTGATGACCGGTGTGTCCGCCTTGTAGCCGAAATGCACGTCGCGGAATTCGACGCGTCCGCGCACGCGCTCCGGTTTGACCGGCGAGGCGGGTTCGGGCGTCTCCTCCTCCTGTTCGAGGAAATCGAAGACGCGTTCCGCCGCGGCGACCGTGCTTTGCAAAACGTTGGAGACGTTTGCCAGTTGGGTGATGGGCTGGGTGAAGGAGTTGATGTACTGGATGAAGGCTTGAATGTCGCCGATGGCGATGGCTCTGCGAATGGTCAGCCAGCCGCCCAGGATCACCACCGCCACGTAACCGAGGTTGCCCACCAGCCGCATGACCGGCATCATGATGCCGGAGAAAAACTGCGCCTTCCACGCGGAGCCGTAAAGGGTCGTGTTGTACCCGTCGAACTTCCCGATGCTTTTCTCTTCGCCGTTGAAGGCTTTGACGATGAGATGCCCGCCGAACATCTCCTCCACGTGACCGTTGACGTGACCGAGGTAGTCCTGCTGTTCCTTGAAGAAACGCTGCGACTGGCGCACGATGAGCATGACCAGGATCATCGAAAGCGGGACGATGGTCAGCGCGACGAGGGTCATCTGCCACGAGATGTAAATCATCATCCCCAGGATGCCCACCACCGTCACCAGCGAGGTGATGATCTGCGTCAGGCTCTGGTTGAGGGTCTGGTTGATGGTGTCCACGTCGTTGGTGAGCAGGGAAAGCGTCTCGCCGTGCGGCGTGCCGTCGAAATAACGAAACGGCATGCGGTTGATCTTCTCCATCACCTCCCTGCGGAGTTTATAGGCGACCTCGATGGCGACGTCGGTCATCAGCCAGCCCTGGAGGTAACTCAACACGGCCGAAAAGGCATACAATCCCAGCGCGGTCAACAGGATGCGCCCGATGACGTCGAAAGGCACGTCGCCCGTGCCGGCAAGTTTCGCCAGGATGCCGTTGAACAATTCGGTGGTGGCGTTGCCCAAAATCTTCGGTCCCACGATGGCGAAGGCGGTCGAGCCGATTGCAAGTGTAAAGACCACGATGATGGTCCACCGATAAGGGGCGAGATACGAGGCAAGTTTCCGCAGGGTGCCTTTGAAATCGCGCGCCTTTTGCACGGGAGCGCCCATCATGTAATGCGCGCCCGGGCCGGGACCGCGCCCGCCCATCGGTCCGCGCGGAAGCGATGCGGATTGCGGTTTGGATTCTTTGCCGTTGGAGCCGTTCATGCCAGCGCCTCCTGTTTCAATTGCGAGAGGGCGATCTCGCGGTAGATTTCGTTGGTTTGCATCAGTTCCTTGTGCGTTCCCTGACCGATCAGGCGTCCCTCGTCCAGCACCAGGATCACGTCGGCGTTCTTGATGGTGGCAATGCGCTGCGAAACGATCAACACCGTGCTGTGACGCAATTGTTTGAGCAAAGCCTGGCGCAGGCGCGCGTCCGTGCGGTAATCGAGGGCGGAAAAACTATCGTCGAAGATGTAGATCGGGGCGCGCTTGACCAGCGCCCGGGCGATGTTGAGACGCTGCTTCTGCCCGCCGGAAAAATTGACGCCTCCCTGCGAGACCTCAGCCTGCAAGCCCTCGCTCCGCTCCTGAACGAAGTCCGACGCCTGGGCAATTTCGAGGGCGAGTTTCAGGGTTTCTTCATCGGCGTTTTCGTCGGCGTAGCGCAGGTTGCTTTCGATGGTGCCGGTGAACAGGTTGCTGCGCTGCGGGATGTAGCCGATCTTGTCGCGCAGTTCCCGGAGCGGCGCTTCGCGGATGTCCACGCCTCCCACGAGGATCGAACCGCCGGTCACGTCGAAGAAGCGCGGTATCAGATTGACAACAGTGGATTTGCCGGAACCGGTCGTCCCCATGATTCCGACCGTCTGCCCGGCCGCGATCCTGAAGTTCAGGTTGTGAAGCACGTCGTCGTCCGCGCCGGGATAACGGAAGGAAACGTCCCGAAATTCGATGGTCGGCTGGAAGGATTCGGGGAATTGTTTCGGCTGGGCGGGATCGAGGATGCTGACAGAGGTCTCCAGCACGTCGGCGACGCGATTGGCGGAAACGTCGGCGCGCGGGAACATGATGAAGAGCATCGAGAGCATCAGGAAGGCAAAGACGATCTGCATGGCGTATTGCATGAACGCCATCATGTCGCCGATCTCCATCTGCGCCTGCGCCACCTGGTTGGAGCCCACCCACAGGATGAGCATGGTGACGCCGTTCATCACCAGCATCATAAAGGGCATCATGATCACGAACAGGCGGTTGACGAACAGGTTGACGTCGGTCAACTCGCGGTTGGCGCGGTCGAAGCGGGCTTCCTCGTGCCGTTCGCGGTCGAAGGAACGGACGACCATCATGCCGCCCAGGTTCTCGCGCGCCACCAGGTTGAGTTTGTCCAGCAGCGATTGAATGATGCGGAACTTCGGCATGGCGATCGAAAACACGATGACGATCATCAGCAGCAGGATGCCCACCGCCAGGGCGATCGTCCACCACATCGAGGGGCTTTTGTCCACGGCGCGGAGGATGCCGCCGATGCCGATGATGGGCGCGTAGAAGACCATGCGCACGAAAAATCCCATCACGGTCTGGACCTGGGTGATGTCGTTGGTGGCGCGCGTGATGAGCGAGGCGGTGGAGAAACGCTCGAACTCCGCGCCGGAGAAGCGCATCACCTTTTCGAACAGGAAACGGCGCAGGTCGCGCGCCAGACCCGCAGCGATGCGCGCGCCGAGCAAACCGACCAGGATGGTGGCGACCGCCGAGACGAGGGCGATGAGCAGCATCTGCCCGCCGACGCGGAAAAGATAACCGCTCTGCAAACGCGAGATGTCCATGCCCAGCGCTTCGTATTCGGCGACGACCGCGCCTGTCGCGCCCTGACGCAGGGCTTTCTCCCCGCCCAAAGCGGCGAAACGTTCATCCACCGCGGCGATGAGTTGGGCGCGCTGCGCTTCGGGCATGCGTCCGAGCAGTTCGAACAAGTCCGCGCCTGCAGGCAGTTTGGAGAGGTCGAACCCGCTCATGCCGGAGAACAGGTTCGCCGCCTGGTCGGGGTTTTGAACCGCCTGCTCCAATCCGTGGACGAGCAGAAGGGGCTTGGTCAAAATTTCCTCGAGGCGGGTCAAGGTTTCGGGGTCGTCCGACCGCAGGACGTAAACAGGGGAATCCGCCAGCGCAGGATAAAGATCGAGATACGTTTCATAATCCGGCGCGGACGAATCCACCAGCCTGTATTGCGACAACACCCCGGCTTTTTGCTCTTCGGTCAGGAACAGACCTAGGCGTTCCATCGTGACCTGACGCATGGCGCCCGGGACCGGGCTTTCCACGCCCCTTTGCTGGATGCCGACGTTGACGATGCGCGACATGTAATCGGGCAGGGCAAGGTCGGCGTTGGCTTGCGCGAAGAGCAGGGCGACCGAAAGGATCAATAAAAACGTGAACGGTTTGAGATATTTGAGAATACGGGTCATCGAGACGCTCCAATACGATAAAGGCTGCTATTCGATCGTGCGCGCCGCTTCCGTCAACGCGACCAGCGCTTCGCCGATCTTCGCTTTTTCTTCCGGGGTCAATTTTTTCGCCAGTTCATCCACCCAGCGATAGCGTTCCTCGGTGCCTTGCTGGATCAATTGCCGGCCCTTGTCTGTGAGATTCAACAACCTGGCGCGGCGGTCGTTCGGGTCTTCCTCACGAACGACGAATCCGCTTTGGACGAGTTTATCCACCAGTTGGCTGGCGGCGGCGGGCGTGATCTCGAAGCGTTCGCTGACCTCGGACATGCCGCACGCGCCCTTGTGATGCAACTGCATGAGGATGCTGAATTGCGGCATCGAAAGCCCCGTGGACCTGGCGAACAGGTGCCAACTGCGCATCGAACGATTCATAAAAACGTCCATCCAGGCGCGGATGGATTGGGTGAAGGGAGGCGGTTTGGTCATGGTTAAGCCTGCTTTTTAGTTAAGCGGGCTTAACTTTATGCGCGTTACAAATTTTGGTCAAGGGAGAGGAGATAAGAGGAGCGTTAGAGATTGCAAAGCCAGCGGGACGGGCAAAGGATTCGTGATAACGCCTCCCAAAACCAGTGCATGAGTGGTATTATCGTCACAGGCGACCAATTCGCCTCAGTTGCATGGGTCGGAGTGGCAACTGTAACGGAACGCCGCCCGGCTTTCCAACGTTGGGACATTATGCAGAAGATCTTCATCAGTTACTCGCGCAAGGACATGGACTTCGTCCGCAAACTGGCAGGCGATCTGGAAATCGCCGGTTACGACGTGTGGTGGGACATCACCGACCTGCAGGGCGGCGACGACTGGGTCAACACCATCCCTCAGGCGATCTCCACCAGCCAGTACGTCATCGTCGTCCTCACGCCGACTTCCATCGAATCGGAATGGGTGCGCAAGGAATACACCCAGGCGCTGTCCCTGCGCAGGAAGATCATCCCCATCATGCTCGTTCCGTGCAGCGTGCCATTCGCGCTCAACACCATCAACTTCGTCAATTTTGCGCAGGGCGAATACGCGGACAGTTTCAACAAATTACTATCCCCGCTCGGTTACACCGGCAAGCCGCCCGAGGTCGAGCCGTACAGGAAGCCGATGCTTCCCCTTCCGCCCGCGCTCCTCAAATACGGGATTCCCGCGCTGATCGGACTGGCGCTTCTCGCGGTCTTTGCGCGGATCAACCCTTTCGAGCCCCCAGCCGACCCGACCCTCACCCCGACTCAGACCGCATCGTTAACCGCCTCGCCCACGACGACTTTTACCCCCACGCTCGCATCTCCCACAGACACCCCAACTGGGACGCGAACGCCCTCTCACACCCCGACAAGTACAAGCGCCGCCTCGCCCACCCGGACGCCTTTTGGAATAAGACTGCAAATATGTATAACCGCCGAATCGGACAACATCTACGTGCGATCGGGTCCCAGCCAGGGTTATGGGGCAAGAATACTGGATGTGCGTGACGAAGCCGGGGAGATCGTCTGTCCCTGGTTTTCAGCGCGCTTCGAGAACGAGGGATATTTCTGGCTCCTGCTGGCGCCGGGTCAAACCGAGACGTTGCGACCCTACGAGGGCGGATGGATCCGCCGCGACCTGCTCGACCGTGACAGCCCCATAGAGTCGCTTTCCGTCGTAAAGCTGACCCCCACCTCCACGCCCAGCAACACTCCCACAATCACGCCGTCCTTCACCCCTTCTGCTACGGCGTCGCCTTCCCCAACCGGGACTTCGTCGCGCACGCCGACGGCAACCCATACATTTACAGCCACCCCCACAGACACTTCAACGCCGACCGCCACCGACACCCCCACGGAAACACCCGCGCCCTGATGGAGATCGGCTTCGCGCCGCGTCGGTGTGGATCATGCTCGTAGCCGCGCGGCAAGCCCGGAGCGCGTCCCGAAGCGAATCGAAGGATCGGAAAAAAGGACCGGGATTCAGGCATCCGCCCTTAAACAAAAACGGAGTCGCGCATGCGACTCCGTGATCATACTTTTCCAGGATCACGATGCAATGTATTCGCGCAGGTTATGCTCCACCGCGTACGCCGCGGCTTCGGCGCGGTTGTTCACACCCAGTTTCGAGAGAATGCTCGATACATAATTACGAACCGTGCCTTCGCCCAAAAACAACTGCTTGGCGATCTCACGGTTCGTCTTGCCCTCCGAAACGAGCAGCAGCACGTGCTTCTCCTGCTGGCTCAAATGCGCAAAGGCGGATGCCTCCTCCTCCTTGACCGCGCGGCGCACCTGCTGGAAGACGCGCTGCGTCACCGCCGGGTCGAGCAGCGCTTCGCCGCGCGAAACCGCTTCGAGCGCCTTTACCAGGTCGTCGCTGCCGATCTGCTTGAGGATGTAGCCCGAGGCGCCGGCGCGGATCGCCGAGAACAACATCTCATCCTCCGCGTACGAAGTGAGCATGATCACCTTCACGTTCGGGTATTTTTCCACGATCTGCTCGCACGCCTCGATGCCCGACGTGCCCGGCAGGCGGATATCCATCACCACCACATCCGGTTTGAGCAACTCGGTCTTTTCGATCGCCTCCCGCGCCGACGAGGCTTCTCCTATCACATCGAATTGCGGATGGCGTTCCAAGAGGGATTTCAGCCCCAGCCGGACGACCTCATGATCGTCAACCAGGATGATGCGTTGTTTGGCAGATTGCTTTGGCATGGGACGGATTTTACCCCAAATCGCCCCGTTTTCGGCAAAAAACGCCTGTTACCTGACAATTTCGTGCGCTTCGTTCCCGACCCCGGGGTTGATCCTGCTCGAAAAGCCTCGCCTCCCCTTCGCCTTTTCCCGCTTGGAACATTCACGTTACGCAGAGCGCCGCGGCGACAAAATCCATAACCAATCCAATCTGCATAACGTCAATTAAGACAGTAGGACAAGATGGCATCTTGTCCTACTCGAAACGTTATTTCGCCTTGACGGTGATCGTTCGGGGCTTGACATCCTCAGCCTTTGGAAGGGTGATGGTCAGGATGCCGTTCTCGAAGTCCGCCTTCGCCTTGTCTGCGACCACATCGGTCGGCAGTGCGACGGAGCGCTCGAACGAACCGTAACGTTGCTCGCGAATGTGCCAGGAGCGTTCCTTCTTCTCGTCCTCATGCTTCACCTCGCCCTTGATGGTGAGAACGTCCCCGGTGACGTTGATCTGCACCTCGTCGGCTTTGATGCCGGGCAGGGCGGCTTTCACGACGACCTCGTCGTCGGTCTGGTACATATCAATCGCAGGCGCCGACCAGCCGTCCCTGACGAAGGTGAGGGGCCTCGTGAACGCATCATCGAACAGACGATCCATCGCTTCGCGCAGGGTCATGATCTCGCGAGCGGGTTCCCAACGGGTTATGTTGGACATGGCAACCTCCTTCTTGCTTGGTTTTTCTGCCCCGGAATATAAAAAGCCTGCGTTAGAACAACGCAAGCCGGATGTAAAAGATTCGTATGAGATTTTGGATTCAGCCAGCGTCGCATGGCGTCGCGGCGACACTTGCTGGCGAAGACGGGAGCAAGCCCCCCGAGTCCAAAGTCATTCCTTCTGCCTCTTGTAATCCACAAAACGATAGCCCACGCCGCGCTCGGTGAGAATGTATTTCGGGTTGGCGGGATCCTTCTCCAATTTCTGGCGCAGGTAGTTGATGTAGAGGCGCACGTAATGAGGTTCGTCGCGATATTCATACCCCCAGACCTTGATGAGGATCTGGTCGTGCGTCAGCACCCACCCGGCGTTTTGCACGAGGTGATAGAGCAGGCGGTATTCGGTGGGGCGCAGTTTGACGAGTTTGCCCTCCAGCCAGACCTCGCGGCGGTCGAAATCTATCTTCAGGCGGTCGTCCACTTCGATGATGTCGTGCATCGAGCCGCCCGCGCTCTCCGTGCGGCGAATGACCGCCTTCACGCGGCTGACCATTTCACGCGGGCTGAACGGTTTGGTGATGTAATCGTCCGCGCCGAGTTCGAGTCCGCGCACGCGGTCGTCCTCCTCGCCCTTGGCGGTGAGCATGATGACCGGCACGTTGCTCCCCTCGCGAATGGTCTCCAGCACTTCGAAGCCGTCAATGTCGGGCATCATCACGTCGAGCAGGATCAGGTCGGGGGTGGCATCGCGCAGTCTTTGGAGCGCCTGCCTGCCGTTAAAGGCTTCGACGACCTGGAAGCCGTCGTGTTCCAGGTTCATGCGGATGAAACGCACCATGCGTTCTTCATCGTCCACAACGAGAATACGTCGTCTTTCGAACTCTTCGGGCATGCAATTTATTCCCTCACAAACCCGATCAGGCTTTCTTCCTCTTCGCTGTCCAGGATCTCGATCAACGCCACCCTGGTAAGGGGCCAGATCACTTTCGTGACGTTGGGTTCGATGTAATGAACGTCCTTCCCATCGCGCAGGCGCGGGTTGCTGACCGTGATGATCGTGTCGTTGGGTTTCGGGAGATCTTCGATCTCGCCCACCACAGACGGTTCGCCTGAGATGTGAAGAATGATCGAATATGCCATGCCGCAGCCTTTCGATTTGCCTAGATATTGCGGAGCAATACCTGTATCTTCAATTTACCCAACGCCACAACGTCGCCGTGCTTGAGCGCCTCCTCGGTGTGAGGGTTGAGACGGCGCCCGTTCAGGTAGGTTCCGTTGGAGGAGCCAAGATCCATGATGACGACCCGCTCTCCATCCCGTTTCACCACCGCGTGCAGTCTCGAAACGCCGGAGGCGTATGCCTGATAAGGGGTCAGGTCTATATCCGGCATGATGGGCTGTCCCTCGCTCAAGCGTCCCATGGTGAATTCGTTCCGCGTGGCAAGCGGCAGGATCTTGCCGCTGTCCATCAAATGCAGGGACAGCCAGCTGTTGGCTGGGGATGAGGGAGGCTCTGCGGCGGCAGGCGTCCTTTTGAGATCATCCACGATTTGTTCCTGGTTGATCGCCTGTGTGGTGAGGGTTTCGGTCCCCTCCAATTGCGCTCCACACTCAACACAGAATAATGTACCGGATACGTTCTCGTGTTGACAATTCGAACAAATGATCATGTTATTGACTCCTTTTTCGGCGGCGCAAGGAACAAAGCGCGCGTGCCATATTTTATCTTCTTTCCGCCTTCCGCAGAAATACCCTTCTCCTGCTGGATGCGATCCACTTCCAGGGCAATCGTCCGCGCAAGGCTTCGCTCGCCTTGAGACATGAGATTTGCCGCAAGCGCCTGTAACTGACGGGTTCCGGCTTCTATGTTTCCTTTTTCGATCTCGATGCGCGCCCTCTCCTGCATACGATACAACATCAACCTGGAAAGGGCTTGGACGACCTCCGGTGGCGGCGAACCTGCTTCGGGCTGGTCCAGCACAGGAAGCCGAATGTTCATACGGAAGGAAGGCACGGGGAGCGGCGTGGACGAGATCGAGACCTTGAGCGTGCCGCTCAAAATATTGGCTACGTCTGATTTTACCGCCGATGGATGAATTATGTACTCGAAAAGCACGCGAGTGGAAGTATCCTGCAATATTGGACCCAGCCGCAGGGTGGGTTCGTCCAGCATGATCGGGCCCGGGTCCGGCTGGAGCCGAAAAGCGTAGGAAAGCTGGGCGCCCTCCACCGGCTCGGTGATCAGGCTCGTCTCATCCGCGTAGACCTGCGCCAGCGCGTGGAATTTTTCGAGCAACAACCTCTTGATGTCCTGCGGTTCGGCGATATAGGCGCTGCTCCCGCCGGTGCGGGTCGCCAGCATGTCCAGGAAGATGTCGTTCCATTCCATGCCAATGCCCATGGCGCTGATCCCCACGTTGCGTTCGCCCAGCCTGAACGCCAGTTCGAGGCATTGTTGTTCGTCTCCGTAAGTTTGTCCGTCGGTCAGGAGGATGAGGTGATTGAGTCGCTTTGCGTCGAGGCTTCGCATGACTTCCGCGGCGCCTGCCTCGAGACCCTGGTAGATCTCCGTCCCGCCGGAGGGCTGGATCATCTGAATGCGCGCTTCGAGGCGGGAGCGATCCTGGTGATACGCCGCGGGGATGATCGCCTCGGCGCGGTCGCTGAAGACGACGACGCTCAAGATGTCCTGCTGCCTGAGATTACGCAAGATCTGGATGGCTGTGGATTTGACCACATCCATTTTTTCGCCCGCCATGGAAGTGGAACGGTCAATGACAATGCAGACGTTCAACGGCGGAGACGGAGCGCGGCGGGATTCGAGCGGCGCCTCCATTTCCAGGATGACGTACAGCATCTGCGGTTCCTCCATGCGCGTCAGGCTGGCGCGGCTGTACGTCAGGTTGTATCCGTAGGGGAGGTTGGGCTTTACCTCGTGGGGAAGGGTGGCGTCGTATTGAGCGCGCCGCCTGGGGTTGGACAACGTCTCGTAAGCCTGCTGCGCAAGGAGGAACAGTTCGGTCTCCCCGGCGGCTGTGTTCCTGTCGGGATGCAGTCTCTGGGCGGCTTCGAAATAGGCGCGTTTGATCTCCTCCTCCGAGGCGTCTCGCGCGATACCCAGAATGGAATAATGATCCTGCTTTTGAGACGACATCGTCACCCAATGAGTTGAACAAGCACGACGCTGATGTTATCGGGACCTCCCGCCGTATTCGCGGCGGCGACCAGGTTCTGACAGGCGCGCTGCAAACTGGGCGCTTCATTGACGGCGCGGACAATATCCTGTTCCGCCACGACCCCCCACAAGCCGTCGCTGCAGATCATCAACGTGCCGGGTTGAGGGAACGCAAGCGTGAAAATTTCCGGGTCGAGGATATCGCCCTGACCAAGCGCCTTGTATAACACGTTGCGATGCGGATAGTTCTCCGCCTCCTCTGCGGTGATGTGACCCAGTTCCTGCAGGCGTTGGACCAGCGAATGGTCACGCGTGACCGTTTCGAGTCTCCCGTCGGGATAGATGAAACTGGCGCGGCTGTCGCCCACGTGCGCGATGGTGATCTGCTGTCCCAGCACAAGCGCGGCGGTCAGGGTGGTTCCGCTTCCCGGCGCTTCGCGCTGGATGATGCGTTGCGCCTCGCTGACCGCTCCCGACATGATCTCCTGAAAGGACTCCTCCAGCGTCTCCACTTTGACCTGAAAGAGGTAGGGTTGGAATTTCTTCAGGATGTATCCCGCAACGGTGCGGACGGCGGCGTTGCTCGCGACTTCGCCGAACTGATGCCCGCCCATGCCGTCCGCCACAATGTACAGACCGAAGGGCAGGTTCCCGGAATTGCCGGCCATGGTGGTCGTAAATGCGAGCAGGCTGTCTTCGTTCAGGTCGCGCTGCTTCCCGACCGATTGCCCCGCCGCGGAGATCAGTTGCTGAAGGTCGAACTGCATGTTCTGGCTGCTGACGATGGCTTTCAGTTGCTCTTCCGTGAGAGGCGCGGTATTGGCGGTATCCATTACCTTCTCTGGGGGCGTCGAGCGGTTTCCGAACAAAAAGCGGAAAATTTTATCCACAAAAACTCCTTCTCACGCGAGCGCCTTACGCAAGCAACGCGTATACATGATGATCGGTGGAGCCGATGTACACGACATCGTCGTATACCAGGGGGGTGCCGGTAATGGCTCCCTCCGTGCCGAATTTCCACCGCAGTCTTCCCGTGCGATATTCGAGGCAATACAGATTTCCATCCACCGAACCGCAATACAACGAATCCTTGTAGATCACAGCCGACCCGTTCACCTGATGATCCGTGCGGAAACGCCAGACCTCCTTCGAACTCCTGGCTTCCACGGCATAGATAAACCCGTCCGCCGCGCCGACAACGATGAGATCGTCGGCGATGCACGGCGTGCTGATGGAGGACTTACCCAGGCGGAACCGCCACAACACCCAGCCGTTTCGCGGATCCAGCGCATACAACGTATTGTCCACCGACGTGAAGTAGATGGCTTGCCCGGTGCCGGTCGTCGAGGACGTGATGGCGCGCTTCGCGCGGAAGCGCCATTTCATTTCTCCGCGAAAATTCACCGCGTAATAATCCCCGCTTTCGCAGCCAAAATATACCATCTCGCTCATCACGAACGGCGTGGATCGAATGGCGTCCGCGGACTCGAAGCGCCATGCCATCCGTCCGCTGTTGATATTGACCGCGTGCAGGTAACGATCGTCCGACCCGAAAAAGATATGCCCTTCCGCTACGGTTGGGGAGGAACGGACGGGAGCGTCCGTGTAATACGTCCAAACCACCTTGCCGGAACGGGCGGAGACCACGTGCAGGCGCTGATCCTCGGAACCGATAAAAATGTTCCCCTCCACAACGAGCGGACGGGAAACGATGCCGCCGTCGGTCGGATACTTCCACTGGAATTTCCCCTCCGCCGCGTCCAGCGCATACAGGTTATGGTCGTACGAACCGATGTAAAGGGCGCCCTGATGGATCGTGGGCGTGCCGCGGATCTCATCCTCGCATTTGAATTTCCAGAGCGGCTTGATCCCCTCGCTCTTGATGGGACCCGTCTTCGGACCCATCCGCACGAGTATTCCCGTTTTACGCGCGATCGAAACCAGCGCGTCCCTCATTTCAGAGGCGCTCTTGAAGCGGTTCTCCGGATCGTACTCCAATGTCCGGTTTACGATCGCCTCCATTTCGGGGGAGACGGCGGGATTGATGCGTCGGATGGGGCGTTCGGCGAAGGAGAACGGGGGTTCGAGGCGCGGGTCGCGGCGCGTCAACGCGTGATGCAGGGTGGCGCCCAGCGAATAGATATCCGCCGCCTGCGTGGCTTCGCCGCGATACTGTTCGGGCGGGGAATAACCCTCCGTGCCGATCATCGTCCCCTTGATGCCGGACTGGAACGCCTTGGCGATGCCGAAATCCACCAGCATGATGTCGCCGCTGGAATTGATCATCACGTTCGAGGGCTTCATGTCGCGGAAAATGATGGGATCCGGCTTGTGTTTGTGCAGGTAGTCCAGCACGTCGCACAGGTCAATCGCCCACGTCAACACCTGTTCCTCCGACAGGAAACCGTTCGTCTCATTGATGACGGCTTCCATGTCCTTGCCGTGAATGAATTCCAGCACGAGATACGAGCGGCTTTCCAGAGAAAAATAATCGTAGATCTTTGGAATGGAGGGGTGATGCAGGGTGGCGAGCAGGTTGGCTTCGCGCTCGAAATTCTGCACAATGGTCTCCCGAACCAGCGGATCGGGCGCGCTGTTGATCATCTCCTTCACCGCCACCAGCTTGGTCACGTTCGGAAAGTGCATGTCGCGGGCGCGATACACCGAACCCATTCCCCCAAGCCCCACCACCTCCTGGATCAGATAGCGCTTCGCAAGGATGACTCCCGCCTGGAGTTGGGGTTTGGTAATGACCTCATCGTCCCCGTCGTCGTCGTCTGATAGTTCGGGAAAGATTCTCGTTTCCAGGGTAACTCTCCTATCTGATAAATTATAGTTTGCCCTTGATTGTTTGACAACCGCAATCCTGGGGGATTATACGCCAATGGATCGGGCGCCGTCCTATACAAAAGTCTTGCAAGGAACGCTTTTCTACGGCAAAATACCGGCGCTGTGAAAATTCTTGCGGTCAGCGATGAAGTAGTCGAACGACTCTACAGTCTCTGCCAGAACGGTCATTTCAACGACGTCGAACTGATCGTTGGATGCGGCGACCTGCCCTTTCCGTATCTCGAGAACATCGTCACGTTCCTGAACGTCCCTCTCGTATACGTTCCCGGCAATCACGACCCGGTCCACCGCGAAGGCGACGTAAAGACGCTCGTCGAAGGCGGTTCGAACCTGGACCGGAAACTGATCCGCCTGAAAACGTTCCTGATCGGCGGCTTAGGCGGGTGCATCCAATACCGTCCCGACGGGACGAATCAATACACCCAGACCGACGCCTACCTGCGCGCATTCAGCATGGTACCCCGCCTGCTCCTGAACCGCATCCACTACGGGCGTTCCATGGATATTCTCATCACACACTCGCCCCCCTTCGGCATCCACGACGACGACAGCCGGGCGCATCAGGGACTCAAAGCCATCAACTGGCTTATACGCGTTGCCAAGCCCCGCTACCATTTGCACGGTCACACCCATTTCTATCGCCGCAACCTCGTTGAATCGGAAACCGTGCGCAAAGGCACAAGGATCATCAACGTCCACCCCTACAAGGTGCTGGACGTTCACCACTAACCATGTCCAGCGAATCTTTCTCGGATCAGTCCCGCGCCGATTTTCAGCGCGCCCTCTTCAAGGCGTTCCTGAACCGCGTCCGCGACTCCCTTTCGGGACGGCGCACCACCCTCCTCTCTTACGACGACATCAAGGAGAAGCTCCACATCGGCGGACCCATTTATCGGGGCGTGCAAACCGTTCGGGTGGATCAGATCGCGGGGAGTCTGAACCGCTATCACGAATTCGACCGCGTCTTCCTTCCCGCCTCCGATAAACTCGCCGAACGCTGGCAGAGCGTCAACCGCGCTTTCTATCAGGAGGTCAGCCTCCCGCCGGTCGTCCTGTATAAAGTGGGGCAGGTCTATTTCGTGGTGGACGGACATCACCGCGTATCGGTCGCCCGCAAACAGGGACAACTCTACATCGAAGCCGAGGTGCGCGAGTGTGCCACGCGCGTGGACATCACGCCCGACATCAAACCTGAAGACCTGGAAATCCTCGAAGATAAGGTACACTTCCTCGAACGCACCTCGCTCGACACGCTCCTCCCCGATGCGAACATCGAACTGACGATCCCCGATGGATACGACCGCATGTTGGAACACATCGCCGTGCATCGCTACTTCATGGGGCTGGATTGGAAGCGCGACATTTCGGAGGAGGAGGCGATCAGGCATTGGTACGAAACGGTGTACATGCCCATCGTCAACGTGATCCGCGAAACCGGCATCCTGAAGGCATTTCCCGGCAAGACCGAAGGCGACCTTTATTTGTGGGCGCTGGATCACCAGCATTACATCGCGGAGGAAGGCGCTCCGCTTCAACCGCCCGAGGATGCGGCGCGTACATTTGTCGAAGATAAAAACGCGCCGCGCAAAAAACGCACTGCCAAACGATCGGAGAAAAAATGACCTCGACACATCCCCTCGCAGGAGTCTACGCCGCGGCGGTGACTCCGCTGAAACCCGATTCGACCCTGGACCTCGAATCTGTCCCCGTCCTGTTGAGATTTCTCGCCTCCCGGGGCTGTCACGGAGCGTTGTTCTTCGGCACCACCGGCGAGGGACCGTCCTTCTCTCCATCCGAACGCGAGGCGTTATTGCGTTCCGTGCGCGCCTACCGAAACATCGTGCCGGGCTTCCGCCTTCTTGCAGGCACAGGGACGCCCAGCCTCTCCGAAACCATCGAACTGACCAAACTCGCCTTCGACCTGGGTTACGAGGCTGTCGTCGTCCTGCCTCCGTATTACTTTCGCAAAGCGACCGACGACGGCTTATTCAACTGGTTCAGCGAGGTGATTCGTAAAGCCGTTCCCTCCGATAAACACCTGCTCGGCTATCACTTCCCGAATGTGGCGGGGATCGGATTCTCCCTGGAACTGCTTGCCCGGTTGAAAGACGCCTTTCCCTCGCAGTTCGCAGGCATCAAGGATTCCTCGCACGACCCCGCCCTCGCCAGCGCGCTGGGAAAAAAATTCGGCTCCGATTTCGTCGCGTTCACAGGCACGGATTCTTATTTGCAACTCGCCATGCAGAACAAAGCCGCAGGCTGCATCACCGCCGCCGCCAATTTGATCTCGCCCGACCTGCGCAAAATATGGGACCTGACGCAGGCGGGAAAGGATGCGTCCGAAGCGCAGGCGCGCGTCACGAGACAAAGACACATCCTGGAGGAATATCCCCCCTTCCCGCCCACGTTGAAGGCTCTCATGCGCCGAATGCACGGACTTCCGCGGTGGGCTGTCAAACCGCCGCTGGAGGAACTCCCCGATGAGTTGGCGCAAATAGTCGAAGCAAAACTAAACGCGGAACAACCGCCTTCCGGCTAACCGATTGCAGACCGCAACTTCGTCTGCCTGATGGCTTGTTCCGCCGTTTCGACGGTGTCCTCGAAATCCCAGGAGGAATCCCATTCCAGGTTAGTGTCGGAACTTGCCGCAAGCGTCTTCAATTGAGCGAGTTTCTTTTCCAGGTCCTTTATGGATTGCTCCACAATATCAGCCTGTTTCGTCGCCTCGGATTTTGCCTCCTGCTTTTCCTTGTTCAACCCGAACGCCGCCAGGACGGACGTCCACCCCGCGCCGATCGTGATGGCTTGAAGAAGGTCCTGCGCGAGCAGCGCGGAGAAGAACCCTCCCAGCAACACGTATAACAGGGACCAACTCCTGAACATGCCCTGCCGCTTCCTCTCCAGGTCGTCCCTCTGCTTGTCGGCGTCGTTCGAGAAGGCGTCAATAAGCGCGGGGTTTGCGGTGGAGGGATTCTCAAGAGCCTTTTGTCTTAATTCGGAAAGTTCCTTGTTCTTCTTCTCCAATTCCTTGAACTCGTCCTCGAGTTTTGCCCCGCTTGCCGTCGGTATCGTCCCCCCGATCACGAAATAGATCGTGACCAGCGCCCCAAACACGCCCAGAACAACATACAAAATCCCCTGCAGCCAATTGGGGGGATTTGTCGTCGCCCAACTAAAAAGATTAGCCAATTCGATCTCGCCCATGGGGAACCTCCTGGTTTGATGACGGATGCAACGCTTCCGCTTATTGTCACCACTATACTCCTTTTTAGAGGCGGATTCAATGACTTTCATAACGAACAGGTTACAGGTATTTTGGATACAATATCTCCCATGACCCCCTGGCGGCTGCTCCTCACCCCTCCCGCGCGCGGCGCGTGGAACATGGCAGTGGACGAATCCATCCTCGAACACATCGGACACGGCGCATCGCTCCCGACCCTGAGGCTGTACGCGTGGACCCCAGCCTGCCTCTCGCTGGGACACGCCCAACCCTTCGCGGACGTGGACGTGGAACGCCTCAAAGCGCGCGGCTGGGAGGTCGTCCGTCGTCCCACCGGCGGACGGGCGATTTTGCATACGGATGAATTGACGTATTCCGTCATCGCCCCGAACGACGAGCCGCGCGTGGAGGGAAGCGTGCTGGAAAGTTACAACCGCCTGGCGCAGGCATTGTTGCTGGCGGTGAAGAATTTGGGCTTGCCGGTCGAAATGAAAAACGACGCGGCGCAAGAGGTCATCTTGCGCAACAACCCCGTCTGCTTTGAAGTTCCATCCACGTATGAAATTACTGCGAATGGAAGGAAGTTGATCGGCTCGGCGCAGGCGCGCAAAAAGGAGGGCGTGCTGCAACATGGATCGCTCCCGCTGACCGGCGATCTCTCGCGTATCTGCCAGGCTTTGGTTTTCGAGGACGAATCGGCGAGGGAAAACGCCGCGAAAAGATTGCTCGAACGGGCGGCGACCGTCGAATCCGCTTTGGGGCGGGAGGTCGGTTGGGAATCCGCCGCGCAGGCTTTCGTCGGCGCGTTCGAAGCGCAGTTGGGATTAAGGTTCGAGCGGGGGGAATTGTCCGAGTCCGAATCCAAAAGGGCGGAGGGACTGGCCGGGGAGAAATACGATCATCCCTCGTGGACGGAACGCGTGTAAGAAAATCCCCGGGGTCTTCGCCGGATTTGCGTCATCCCTGGTCGTCCACAAAGATCGTGTTCGGAAAACCGAGCGCCGCAAAAAACTTGAAGAGATACGCCTCGGCGTTGATCTGCGCCTGTTCGAGGATTCCGTCCTCGAGCGCGGCTTTGAGGATTTCCTGCTCCGCCTTTTGCCGCACGAGCGTTTCGAGGTTCGGGTCGGGTTTGGTCAGCAAACCGGTGTCGCGGTCGTAGACGTAGGATTTTTCGTTATCGAGCGTGGCGATGAAGATTTCGGCGGGAGGCAGTTTTACCCTCAGCACGTTGTTTTCGTAGCGCATGTCTTCGGGGCGGAGTTTTTCCATGTCAATACCCGCGATGACCGTGCCGTGTCCGACGAACAGGATCTTGTCGCCGAACAACGCCTCGAACGCGCCGCCCCCGGTTTGACCCGTGATCACCTTTTCGACGCTGTATTGGATCGTCTCCAGACGCGCCAGCGCGCGGATCTCGTTGATGTAGGTCACCGGGTCGGGGATGATCGTCGGCGTGGGGTTGAGCAGGTTCGCCACCTGCGTCTGCATGGCGCGGTTCTGTTCGTTCAACGTTTGGAAGGGCGCCGTCGCGGCTTGCGAGGATTCGCGCACGGTCTGCACGATCATGTACGCGGCGACCACGATCACGATCAGGATCAAAAGCGACAGCAGGCTGTTGTTTTTCATGGGCGTATTATAATCTCTGCAAATACCGTGAGACACAAGCGCATCTTTTTGACGCCTTTCATTTTTGTCGCGTTCATGCTGGGGAGTTGCGATTCGCCGCGCGTTGCCCCGACCCGGGCGACTGAAACGCCCGTCCCTTCCACGCCCACAGCGGAGGCGACCCCGACTCCCGCTTCGCCGCCGACGGGGGAACTGGGGCTTGCGGAAAATCCCCTGATCCTCGCCCTGCCCCCTTCCGCCGACGCGCCGGAACAGATCAGCGCCGCGCGTGAGATCGCCGCGCAGTTCACCGAACGGACGGGATACGTGGTGGTGGTGAGCGCGCCGGAGTCGTACTCCGCGCTCGTGGAGGCGCTCGAAATGGGAAACGCGCACATCGCCCTGCTCGATCCGCTTTCATACGCGCTCGCCTATCAAAAGGACCTGGCGCGCGCGCAATATGCGGTCGTGAGGGAAGAGGAGATCAAATATGGGGCGCAGTTCCTTGCGCCGCGCAAGGGCGGGTTCGAATCCTATTTCAACGCGGAGACCGGACGGAACACGGACGACGCGTCCGTCGCGCTGGCGCAGTTCAACGATAAAAAACCGTGCTGGAGCGAGGAGAGGTCGCTTTCGGGGTATGTGATTCCGCTTGGGGCGTTGAATCAGGCTCGGGTCCAGGCGAGACCCGCCGCGTTCGTGGGAGGTCAGACCACGGTGGTGCGATCCCTGTACGTGGGAGGCATCTGCGATTTCGGCGCGACGTACGTTGACGCGCGCAGGTTTCCTTCGCTCGAGGACGAAATGCCGGACCTGATGGAACAGGTCCTGGTCGTCTGGCAGATCCCCAAAATGATCCCCTATGAGGTGCTGGCGTTTTCCACGAACATGCCCCAGCCCATGCGCGAGTTGTTTGCGAATCTCATCCCCGCCATCCGGCAGACCGACGCAGGGAACGCGGCGTTCAAAGACGCTTATGGCATCGAGGAATTGCAGGCGGTGAACGACGGCGATTTCAGGGATTTCCATTTCCTTGTGAAGGAATCCAGGGTGGACCTGATTTTGCTCTTGAATGAAAGATGATTTTCTTAATCAAAATTCACTTGTCATAATTCCGAATAGGCTGTATTATCTCCCGACGTAAGGGAACCCTTCCCAATCCAAATCCAAAGAGGAGAAGAATATGAAAAAGTCACTGTATCTGTTCTTCGCCGTGATGACGGTCTTCGCGCTGGCGCTCGCCGCCTGTGCCCCCGCCACCCCGGCACCCACCCAGGAACCGGCCGCTCCGGAGCCGACCGCTGTTCCGCCCACTGAGGTCCCGCCAACCCCCACTGAAGAACCCATGCCGGCTTTAGGTTCACCTGAACACCCAATCAAGGTCCTCTTCGTCCCATCCGTGGATGTAGACTTTATGATCTCGAGCGGTGACCTGATCGAGCAGGCTCTGAACGAAGCCACTGGGTTGACCTACGAGGTCAGCGTCCCAACCTCCTATGCTGCTACCATCGAGGAAATGTGCGCCTCCCCAGATGACACCATCGGCTTCATCCCGGCCCTTGGTTACGTGATTGCCAACCAGTTGTGTGGTGTAGAGCCCGGCCTGGCAGCCGAACGCCGTGGCTGGAATGTCTATTGGACTGGCTTCTTCGTCGCCCGCGACAGCGAATACCAGACCCTGGAAGATCTGGCTGGCGCCAGGTGGGCTTACCCGGATGCTGGCTCCACCTCTGGATACCTGTACCCCGCCTCCATCTTCAGCGACTTGGGAATCGAAGTTGGCGAAACTATCGAGGCCGGCGGTCACCCGCAGTCTATCCTCGCTGTCTACAATGGCCAGGCCGATGTCGCCACTGCTTTCTTCAGTCCCCCCTTGCTGCCAGAAGGCTCCTGGGCGCCAACTGATAATCCGGATGTTCCGGATGAAGTCGTTGACTCCTGCGCCCCGAATGCAGATGGTGAGTTATGGTGCGGTGAGTACCGTGTCCTGGATGCCCGCGGCACCGTGACCGGTGATGCCCCCGACATCGTTCAGGAGGTCCGCATCCTGACCCTCTCCAAGGAAATCCCCAACGATACCATGTCCTTCTCACCGGATTTCCCAGATGAGTTGAAGCAGACCATCATCGATGCCTTGATCGAGTTTGTCAGTCTTGACAACGAAGCCTGCGCCAACTCCCTCTGCCACGAAAACTTCTACGGCTGGACTGCAGTTGGACCAATTGCCGACGAGAACTTCGACGGTGTCCGCATTCTGGTCGCCCAGCAGGGGATCACGCTCGAAGACCTTGGCCAGTAAGCAGGATTAGACGCTTTACTATCTCTTGCCCCAGGGACCCCTGGGGCAAGATTTAAATTTAGACAGCATTCATTTTCCGAGTTTATTCGAATCGTCATCGTTTGAGATGGAACACAAGAAAGGCGGTATATCACCATGCTAGAAGTCAAAAATCTCTCCAAAGTGTACGATGGTGACGTGCAAGCCCTCAAGAATGTCAGCTTTAACGTAGAGCAGGGTGAATTTCTGGCTGTGATCGGATTAAGCGGATCTGGAAAATCCACCCTGTTGCGCTGTATCAACCGGCTGATCGAACCGACAAGCGGACAGATCATCTGGAAGGGACAGGATGTCACCGCCGCCAGCCAGGATGAGATGCGCCACATCCGTCGCAAGATTGGCATGGTCTTCCAGCATTTCAACCTGGTTTCCCGTTCAAGGGTCATCACCAATGTCCTGGCAGGGAGGCTGGGGTATGTCAATCCCATATTGAGCGCCCTCAACCGCTTCCCAAAAAGCGACATTGAAATGGCTCTCGCCCAGCTTGACAGGGTCGGCATTAAGAATCAGGCATACAAGCGCGCCGACGAACTCAGTGGCGGCCAGCAGCAACGGGTGGGGATAGCCCGCGCCATGATGCAGGAACCCGCCATGATCCTGGCTGATGAACCCGTCGCCAGCCTGGACCCCGTCCTGGCCCATTCCATCATGCAATATCTTGAGAAAATCAACAAAGAAGATGGCGTCACCGTTCTTTGCAGCCTGCACTTCCTGGACCTGGTGCATCGATACGCAGATCGGGCAATTGCTCTCAACGAAGGGGTATTGATGTTCGATGGAGCGCCAAATAAGATCGATGATGATAAGTTCCGGGAAATCTATGGCAAAGATGCAGAGCGTGTTGGATAAAGGAGTCAACCGATGAGAAAAATTTCATCTCCGATCAGATCCCTTGCAGTTGGGTTGATAACACTCCTGGTCTTTGTCATTCTTGCGTATGGCTTTACAGTGACCGATATCAACTTTGAAGAAACCCGTTCTGAACGGCGCGTGGCTTCGCTCACACGAATCCTCAGGGCTTTGGCGCACCCAAAAATTTTCGATTATGAATTTGAAGCGGTGGATGTTGAGATCCCCTTTTATCTTGGGTGCCCCGAAGAAAGCGTCGAACCCCCTGAGGTGGACCGGTCAAGAGCGTATATTCTCACAAGTGCAGCGTGCGCCGAACCGGGGGAAACCATTGTTGTGGAAGGATTTAACTTCCAGGAAAACTCATCTGGTCCGATCAACTTCATCGGGTTCAGCCCGGGGGCTCCAGATGGCGTTCCCCTCCAAATGGGCAATTTCCAGGCAGATGCGCAGGGTAATTTCCGGGTTGAAGTGACCATCCCCAAACGTCAGGTCAGGGAAGACCCGCAGGCCATCCGCGCCACCGGAAGAGTGCGTGTCGGATCTCCTGCGATCTCCCAGGAAGCCCGCGTCACCTGGGACAAAATTGTTGAAACAGTGTTTATGGCGCTGCTGGCCACTGCTTTCGGTACCCTGTTGGCTATCCCCGTCAGTTTCTTTGCCGCCCGCAACCTGATGTCAGATATTAAGATTCCACTCAGCAATATTTCCCTTTCGCTGATCGGATGGCCCCTAGGCATTTGGTTGGGGATAAAGGCAACTCAGTTCCTCACAAACTTACTATCTCCCCTTTTTAGTTCATTTCTTCTCACCCTGGCGGGCACCGTCGTCCTGCCTGTTTCGGGATTTATGTTCGTAAGGTGGTTCCTGTCCACTCAGGGTGAGGATGCAGGACTGCAACCAAGAGACCGTATCGCGAACCTGCTCTACACCCTGGCAGCAGCCATCCTGGTGCTTATCTCTATTTTGTTCCTGGGAAAACTTCTCCTTCAGATCGGCGAGTACCTTACACCGAATGAAGAAGTTCCGCTTTATTTCATCCGAAAGTTTATTTTCCAGTTGGGAGACATCATCACCATGCTGGTACCCGCCATCGCTGCTCTGGTCAGCGGTGGGATTTTTGGCGGCTTATTTGGTAAATTCGGCCAGACGATCAGCGACAGCATCGCTCCTGCGGCAGGGAAAGCCATCAACCTGATCATCACTCCCATCGCCGGCGCTGCGATCGCTGTTCTTCTTCTTCAAGGAGTGGATTGGTTTTATCAGTTCAATAACCCGGCCGTCACGATCTATTGGCCCGCCGGGATTGGCGCGGTCGTCGGGTTGGTATTGGCAATCCTGGCTTCATCGAAACAACCGTTGCCGATAGGCAGCGTTCTCTACGGTATCGTACGCACCATTCTGAACGGCACCCGCTCTGTCGAAGCGCTCGTTATGGCCATTGTTTTCGTAACCTGGGTAGGGCTTGGCCCGTTTGCCGGTGTACTTGCATTGGCGCTGCATACGGTCGCCTCGCTCGCCAAGTTGTATTCCGAACAGGTCGAGAGCATTCTCGAAGGCCCGCTGGAAGCAATTCAGGCAACCGGCGCCAACCGCCTGCAGACCATCGTCTTTGCCGTCGTACCGCAGATCATCCCGCCGTATATTTCCTACACCATGTACCGTTGGGATATCAACGTCCGCATGTCAACCATCATCGGTTTTGTTGGCGGTGGTGGGATTGGTTTTATCCTCCAGCAGAACATCAATTTGTTAAACTACCGGGCAGCCAGCGTCAACATGCTGGCTATTGCAGTCGTCGTTGCATCGATGGACTATATCTCGTCCGTGCTTAGGGAGAAATACGTTTAGGAAATCCCCCATCATACAAAGAAGCCCCGTCGAAAAGGCGGGGCTTCTTTGTTGCCTGACGCACGAATTACACGTTCAGGGAGTTGTTGATGGAACTGAAGGTATTGCCGATCTTGGGTCCCAGCAGGCGCATGACGGCAATCACGACGATGGCGACGAGCGCGAGGATGATCGCGTACTCGACGAGGCCCTGACCTTTTTCCTTGGGTGCGAACAACATGACGGTAATTCCTTTCTGAATGAAATTTTTCTTTTCCGGGAACCGCTCCTCGGAACTGCCCTTATTGTATTCGCCCCCGCAAATATTTCAAGAAAATAATTTCAAACCTGCTTACATCCTTGTTAGGCTGAAAATTTTGCAATGCGACGCATCCCAATACAACGTCCCGCCGGGCGGCGGGACGCGTAACCTTTTGGCGCATGGTTTTCGATGAAAGGCGGCGGGTCAAAAGGTGTCCATGGACCTGCTGATGGAACTGAAGGTGTTGCCCACCTGGGGTCCCAGCAGGCGCATGACGGCAATCACGACGATGGAGACGAGCGCGAGAATGATCGCGTACTCGACGAGCCCCTGTCCTTCTTCTGTGGGAGCGAATAACATGGCAGAAATCCTTTCCTAAAAAATATTGTCCGAGGCGGCGTTCCCGGGTATTACCATTCTAGTCAATTTCAATTCTTTTTCAACCCCCCGGGGAACTTCTTTCATTTTTGTTGACTGGACGCTCTATGTCGTCGGGACCATCCTCAACGCTTTAGTTACAAGACCCTGCGGGTCGAAATATGTTACAGCCCTTCATTAGCGGATTTTCATAATCCCGCGCGGGGTTTCCCCTTTTTCGGTAAAATCGCCGCCATGTTGAAACGGATTCTCGAATTCATCTGGCGCACGATCCTTTTTGCGGGGGCGGTGGGCTTGCTGGGACTGGTCCTGCCGCGCCTGATCACCGCGCTGCACGCATGGAACAAGATCCACCCGCCGGAGGACGCCCCCTCCGAGCGCGTCGCCATCGTTTTCGGCGCGGGCTTGCGAAGAGACGGGACCCCCACCGCCGTCCTGCGCGACCGGGTGGAGACCGGCGCCCGCCTGTACTTCGACGGCAAGGCGGAAAAACTGTTGATGAGCGGCGATAACCCGACGCTGGAGTACAACGAACCGCTTGCCATGCGCCGTTATGCCGTCTCTCTGGGCGTGCCGGAGGACGCCATCGTTCTGGATTACGCCGGCAGGCGCACCTACGATACGTGTTACCGGGCAAAGGTCATCTTTGGGGTGGAAAGCGCCCTGTTGGTGACGCAAAAGTTTCACCTGCCGCGGGCTTTGTTTCTCTGCAATGCGCTGGGCGTGAAGGCGCATGGGGTGGAGGCGAACAACCTGAACTATCGGAAGATCTCCCTGTTTTTCTGGAACGTTCGGGAGCAATTCGCCACGTTGACCGCGTTTATGGACTTGTTCGTGGATAGACCTCTCCCGGTTTTGGGGCAGGCTGAGCCGATCTTCCTGGATTGACGATGAAAATGTGGACTACGCTGCGCTCCAGTTATCCACAAGCGGCTTCCGCGCCGCGCCCGACAGGGGGGAAACCTCCCCTTTCGGTACTGGCGTCGCGTCCATATTTAGGGGGAGCAACCTTTCAAACCTGATTGTTCGGACAATCCGCCTGTGGATAACACGCGATTATCTGTGGATAAACGGCGTCCCTTGTGGAGAAGTCGGTAAAGCGGACTTTTTTCGACCGGATAGCCGACCCCATATATGGGGGGCGTCTTTTCCACCGGACGAAATATAGAAGCTTCGATAAATCCCCTCTTTTTGTGGATGGAAGGTGGATAAGTTGCCCCGCATCTCTCCACAGGAGGGAAAAGCCGTTCGGACGGAATCAGCCCCACATCCAGAGTGAAGCGGGGAAGTTCCTCCACATCTTGGGGTTTGGGGGCTTTGTCCACAATATCCACACCCCCTGCTGCTATTACGAATCTCATATCCTCTTTAAGTTGCTTGAATATAAATATTAAATCCTGTACAATGCTTGTAGTACAGCCCCTCTTTCATTGTTGGGAGGTTCCCATGGAGATGATCAAGGTTTCTGCAAACTCCCGTACCTCTGCCGTTGCCGGGGCAATTGCGGGTGTCGTCCGCGAACACAAGCGGGCGGAAGTGCAGGCGATCGGCGCCGGAGCGGTGAACCAGGCGGTGAAGGCGCTGGTGCTGGCGGTCGGATATCTGAAGAACGACGGGCTGGACGTGGTCTGTGTGCCGGAGTTCGCGGATGTGACCATCGAAGACAAGGTGCGAACCGCCATCAAACTGGTGGTCGAAGTGCGCTAGCCCGCCTGCGTTTGGACATTTCGTCATCAGGGGGCTTATAATGTCGTGTGGATGTCCGCTCTCCTCCCTCGCCTCCCGCGCAGGGACATCTGCTTCAGCGTTCTGACGGCGCGTCGAATCCTCGAGCCTTATATGCGAATCCGAAAACCCCTCGCCCGGACTTTGTTCTTCCTCTTCCTGCTCGTATGTATTCTGAGCGGGTTGATCGGGGTTGTGAGAATCCCTGTCAACGCGGCGCCACGGATGCAGATAGTGACACACGTTGTTATTAGTCAGGTTTATGGGGGCGGAGGAAATGCTGGTGCAACATTTCTCAATGATTACGTTGAACTTTTCAATCCTAGTGATAGTGATATTCCTATAGATGGTTGGTCAATACAATATGCTAGCCCAACAGGGACAGGATTATTTAGCGCAAATGTTGTCAACCTTTCTGGAACGCTTTCGGCAGGTCAATATTATCTTGTACAGCTAGCAAGTGGCGGCGCAATTGGTAGTACATTGCCAGCGCCCGATGCCACTGGTTCAATAGATATGAGGGCATCCGACGGAAAGGTAGTGCTGGTTAACACAGCAACCGGATTGCCTTGTAACGGAGGAAGTACGCCGTGCACTCCAACAGATCTTGCTAATATCGTTGACCTTGTTGGATATGGATCTGCCAATTTTTTTGAGGGAACTAATGCTGCGCCAGTAATTAGTAATACGATGTCTGATTTTCGAGATGCCAATGGTTGTACCGATACAGATAATAACGGTGCGGATTTTGTAACTGGTACCCCTGCCCCACGCAATACTGCCAGCCCTGCGTTTTCGTGTACAGAAATAACTAATGTTACATCATCAATAGCAAATGGAACATATAGTAGCACTAGTGTGCCAAACAGCATAGATATCACAGTTACATTTAGTAACGTCGTAAATGTTGATACTACTGCTGGTACACCTACGCT
>JAANMT010000267.1_pt1 | contig 56954 bp, 46 predicted proteins | sample 7279711 | NCBI WGS metagenome assembly JAANMT01 (sample SAMN14094538, study PRJNA606508) | bioreactor metagenome | isolation source: A lab-scale SPAN reactor treating ammonium-rich wastewater day 1 | place: Ireland: Galway | collected 2017-01-16 | reverse complement strand
ACCTGTAACGACGGTCTGCCGCAGCAGCGCGGGTGTGTGCGACGTGGCGGAGAACTGTACGGGCAGCAGCAGTGCCTGCCCGGCCGATGGGTTGGCACCAGCAACGACGGTTTGCCGTACCAGTGCGGGTGTGTGTGACGTAGCGGAGAACTGTACGGGCAGCAGCAGTGCCTGCCCGACGGATGGATATGCACCTGTAACGACGGTCTGCCGCAGCAGCGCGGGTATATGTGACGTGGCGGAGAACTGCACGGGGACACAGGCAGCCTGTCCGGCCGACGCCTTCCTGCCAGCAACGACAGTCTGCCGCAGCAGCGCGGGTGAGTGCGATGTGGCGGAGAACTGCACGGGTTCGACTGCTGCCTGTCCGCAGAATGCCTTCGTGGCCGCTGGGACAGCGTGTACTTCTGACGGCCTGTTTTGTACCGGCGTCGAGGCCTGTAATGGCTCTGGATCCTGTGTCAGTCCGGGTGATCCGTGCCTGCCTCTGAATCAAAATGACAGCAATTGCTCGACCTCCTGCAATGAAGACGATGAGGCCTGCAATGCCCCGGATCCTGATGGAACCGGCTGCAACGACGGTCTCACCTGCAGCGGCGCAGATTGGTGTGTCGGTGGACTCTGTGATGGTCACGCGGACGACTGTGCTCCGAACGCCAGTTCTGGGTCCCAGGGCCGGCCACGTATCTGCGGTGGCGGTGCGATGCCGAATCTCAATCCAAACTGTGTTCAGGTGTATGACTGTGGACCGGACCGCATCTGTACCGGATCGGGAGATGACATCCTGCTCGGTACGACAGGCACGGACGGTAATGGACGGTTCTGTGTGACGAGTACAGAGCTACTACGCTGTCGCGAACTGGTCTTTGCGATCGACACGTGCTCGCAGCCGCCGCTTCTGGGCGAACCGTATGCTCTCGACTGCGAAGCGCCGGTGCCTGTGATGTCGACATCGATGCTGGCCATGCTGGCCGGTCTGCTCAGCATCGTTGGCCTGTACGGAATGCTGCAACTGCGCCGTGCTCGGCAAATGAAGTAGGCAGATGCTCAACGGGTCCGGCTCGTCTGACAAGCCGGACCCGTTGGAATCAATCCGGGACGGGGTCTGTGGGTGATTACAGACCCCGTTTTGTTTTACCCCCGGGCTGCGCTGACGATCCAGGCTGCGGCCGGCAGCCGGATGGCGCCGTTGGAGACGTGAGGCGCCAGCGCATCACGAATCGCTGCGGCCACCTTCTGCCGGGTTGCCGGCGGAGCGGTCCGCAGAGCAGGGGCGGCCGGACCCATCTGCATGGAAAATTCTGTCACCTGATCGAGATCGTAACCCTCGCCTACGACCACGGTCTGCCGCAGTGACTCGAGTTCGATGTCCTGAAATCCGGCAGCTTGAAGGATTCCCTCGATACGTTTCGGATCGGCCAGGGAAAATGGCCCGGGAGATCCCGGCTCTGGCGGCGTGGGAGGCGGGATGTGTGGCAGTGCTGCCATCAACGGTACGAGCATCCACTGGTTTTCGCTCAGTGCCTGCCAGCACAGGAAAGTCAGACGTCCTTCCGGCTTCAAGGCTTTGCGGAGATTGGCGAAAGCCTCCACCGGTTGGGCGAAGAACATGACACCGAACCTGGAAAAGATGAGATCGTACCGATCTTCGAAGTCGTATGTCTGCGCATCGGAATTCAGAAACCGGATGTTCGTGAGCCCCTCATCTCGAGCCAGTTCTTCGGCGCGACTCAACATGACCGTTGAGATGTCCACGGCATTCACGATTCCCTCATGACCGACACGCCGTGCCAGTTCCAGCGTCGTATCGCCGCAGCCGCAGCCGACATCGAGCACGTGTTCACCTTGTGCCAGACCTGCTTTGTCCATGGCCTTGTGCCCCAGAGGCCGGACCTGCGGGTTGATGAATCCTTGCAGCGCCACCCAGCGCGGTCCCGCCTGTTCATTCCAGTATTCGATCTGCTGAGCGTTGGGTCCGCTCGGTTTCAATGTTTCCAAGTTGTCTTCCTTCCTTTTCTCAATGAGCACGGAATTCTTCCGCGCAGGGAGCTTCCGGATCGAGTTGCACCGTCGTGTGTGTGATGCCGAAACGGTCACGTAACCCCGTTTGCGCCGCATCGATGATGGCTCCGGGCTCCTCGTTGCGATGGATCACCAGATGCGCCGTCAACTGATACACGCCCGAGGTCATCGTCCATACATGGAGATCATGCACTTCCGAGACACCCGGGATCTCCAACAGGTAGGTCTCGATCTGTGTCAGATTCAATTCTCTCGGTGTACCCATCATGAGAATATCGACGGATTCGCGAACGATTCCCCATGAACTGCGCAGGATGAGCGCACCGATGAGGATGCTGACCAGTGGATCGGCCTGGTACCAACTGGTGGCGGCCATGATGACGCCGGCTACCACGGCGCCCACCGAACCCAGGGCGTCGCCGAGGACATGAACGAAGGCGGCACGCATGTTGAGGTCGGTGGCCTGTGATCGATGCAGCATCAACAGGCTGAAGAGATTGACGAGCAGGCCGGCCGACGCGATGGCGATCATCCGGGTGCTTTGCACCTCTGGCGGATCGAACAGGCGGAGGTAGGCTTCGTGAAAGATGAGACCAACGATGAGCCACAGGCCCAGACCGTTCACGAAGGCGGCGAGAATCTCGATGCGATGGTAGCCGAATGTCTTCGTTTGCGTCGGAGGTCTTTGCGCCAGACGCAGTGCAAACAGACTGATCGCCAGTGCGGCCACGTCGGCGAACATGTGTCCGGCATCGGACAGCAGTGCCAGACTGTTGGTGAGCCAGCCGCCGATCAATTCCACCAGGCAGAATGACCCGGTGGCCAGCAACGTCAGGGTGAGAGCACGACGGTTGCGTCCCGAGTCGCGCCGCTCGTTCTCGCGGACCGCTCGCGCCGAGCAATCCTTCAGGATTTCCCCTCCTTCAATTGCTGTTTCCAGTCGAGAACGCGTGCCTTTGCTGCCCAGGCTTCGGCTTCAGGTACGTTCCCCGAACGCTGGTAGATGCGAGAGAGGTTTGTGTATCCGAGTTGCTCGTTCGGCGTCAATTCGACCACCTTTTTCGCCGCCTCGATTGCTTCTTCCCACTGTTCGAGATCGGCCAGAGCCATCGATAGCCCTTCCCATGCATCGGCGAATACCGGGTCGACGGCGAGAGCTTGCCGGTAATGCTCGATCGCACCCTGGGGGTTCCCTTCTGCAACGCAGTTTACCGCCTCATCAAACAACTCGTCTGCACTTGCCATTACATTCTCCCGTGAAGCCAGGACTGTACCGGAAGCGATCCTGCGGCTCAACCAAGATACTGAGGGAGCGCTGCCGGTTGTCGCGCTACCGGCCTGCTGATACCTTTCCCCATCCCGGGAGGGTGTCTCGCCGAACCTGCTGAACCTGCCCGTGTGTGTTCTGATGAGCCTCTCCCACGACAGTGACCTGCTCCGCGCGCTGCGCCACCTGCAGCAGGGGCTTGCCGAAACTCCGCCCGGTGCGCGTCGTCCCTGGCAGCTACAAGGTCTGAAGGGCGGTGCCAGGGCGTATTTTCTCTGGCGACTGCTGTCGGGTCTCGAGCGGCCCGCGCTCATCGTGACGTCGTCGAGTCGCGAGGCCGAGGCACTGATCGATGATCTACGTTCCTTCTTTGGTGAGTCGGAGCAGGATTCGCCCCTGCAACGCCGGCTGCACTATTTCCCCGATTGGGACCTGACGCCGTTCGAGGACCTATCCCCGACCCCGGATGTCATCGCGGCACGCATCGAAGGCCTCTACCACCTGCAGCAGACGAAGAACCCGATCCTCGTGACCACAGCCGCAGCCCTTCTGTTGCGAGTGCCTCCACGTGATCAGTTTGCACGGCGGCTGCACTATTTTGTGGAGGGCGACGAACTTTCCCTCGATACGGTTGCCTCCCAACTCGTGGAGTGGGGGTACCGGCGTGTACCACTGGTCGAGGATCGCGGCGATTTCAGCATTCGCGGCGGACTCCTCGACATCTTTCCTCCCGCGCATGCTCAGCCGCTGCGCATCGAGATGTTTGGCGACATGATCGAGACGATCCGTGAATTCGAGCCGGTCAGCCAACGCTCGGGGGAACGCCACCAGGATTTTCTGGTTCTTCCTGTCTGTGAGTTCGATGCACAGGGCCGGTCCCGGAAGGAAACCCTGAAAGCCATCGAAGCGCGCGCTCTGGATCTCGATGTCGGCCGCGAGGAACGGAACCAGATTCTCTATGACCTCGACAGCGGCGTGCTGTTTCCCGGCGTCGAATTTTTCCTGCCTTTCTTTTATCCGCGGCTCGACACACTGGCGGCCTATCTGTCTGCCGGGACGCTCGTGTGTGTCGATGGCGCTGGGGCAGTCGACGGCGCAATCGAAAGCGCCTGGACAGAAGTGGAGCGACGGGCTGGGGAACGCGCTGAGACCCATCGTTTTTTCACGGAACCGGAGAGTCTCTACCTGACGCCCGCACAGTGGCGCGAGGCCTTTGGCCGCTTTCCGACGCTCGAGTTCGAGCCCCTGGAAATGCTTGCCAGCGAGGCGGATCCGCACCACATGACCGTGCACTCCTTTCTGACGCGTGATCTGAAGATCGAACGCGTTCCGGGACGGCGTGAGGTGTCGTTCGGGCCGGTGGCACAACGGGTCCAGAATTGGTGCGAGGAAGGGCACCGTGTCGCGGTGGTCGTCTCCGGAAGTGGGCAGGCAAGCCGGCTGACGCGATTGTTTGACAACCACGGTGTCACGCTGGAGTCGGCGCCAGACCTGCCAGGTGCACTCGCTGGACCTGCCGGACGGCCACGGCTGGTGGTCGGCCAACTGAGCGAAGGTTTTCGTCTACCCGAAGAGAAGGCGGTGTTTGTGACGGAGGCCGATATCTTCGGCGAGGCGCGCCAGCGCAGGCGCACGCATCGTGTCGAAATCGGCCAGTTGCTCAAGAACCTGAGCGAACTGAAGCTCGATGACTTCGTCGTTCATATCGATCACGGTGTCGGACGTTACCGCGGCCTGAAGCATCTCAAGGTGGCCGATACGGAAGGGGACTACCTCCATCTCGAATATGCCGGTGGAGACCGCCTCTATCTCCCCGCCGATCGCATCAATCTCGTCCAGAAGTACGTCGGCGGTGAGGGTGCTGCACCGGCACTCGACAAGCTCGGCGGCACGAGTTGGGAACGAGTCAAGAAGAAGACCAAAGAATCGATCCTTGCGATGGCGAAGGAGTTACTCGACATCTACGCACATCGCGAGGTCATGGAACGGAAGCCGTTCACGGCGCCGGACACGTACTTCAAGGAATTCGAGGCGACGTTCCCCTTCGAAGAGACGGACGATCAACAGCGCGCCATCGACGAGACTCTTGCCGATCTGCAACGCTCGAAACCCATGGATCGGCTTGTGTGTGGCGATGTCGGTTTTGGCAAAACGGAGGTGGCGATCCGTGGCGCCTTTCTGGCCGTTCTCGACGGCCGGCAGGTCGCCATGCTGGTACCGACGACGATTCTGGCGCAACAGCACTGCGAGACTTTTCGCCGGCGGTTGCAGGGCTATCCCGTTCGTGTCGAGATGCTGTCGCGCTTCAACACGCCGGCCCAGAACAAGGAAATCGTCAAGGCGTTGGCGGCTGGTACCGTGGATATCGTCGTGGGAACACACCGGCTTTTACAGAAGGATGTTGCGTTCAAGAACCTGGGATTGCTCATCATTGACGAGGAGCACCGCTTCGGTGTGAAGCACAAGGAGCGGATCAAGCAGATGCGCAAGCTCGTCGACTGCCTGACCCTGACCGCGACACCGATCCCGCGTACGTTGCAGATGTCGATGCTCGGCATCCGTGATCTGAGCATCATCGAGACACCACCCATCGATCGCCTGGCGGTACGCACCTACGTCACGCGTTATGATGAAGGGATGATCCGAGACGCCATTCTGCGCGAGAAAGCGCGTGGTGGGCAGGCATTTTTCGTCCACAATCGGGTCGAGACCATTGCCATCCGGGCGCGCCGCCTGCGCGAGTTGATTCCGGAGTGTACGTTTTCCGTCGGCCACGGACAGATGAGTGACGATGAACTCGAAACCGTGATGGCCGATTTCATCACGAAAAAGACCGATGTGCTCGTCTGCACGGCGATCATCGAATCCGGCCTCGATATTCCGAATGCAAACACTATTCTCATCGACCGGGCCGACCACTTCGGTCTGGCACAGCTCTACCAGCTTCGCGGCCGGGTCGGGCGATCCCACGAGCGCGCGTATGCGTATCTGATGATTCCCGGGGAACAACTGATCACGCGTGAGGCGCAGTTGCGTCTCCGCGCTCTCCAGGAACTCGATGATCTCGGTGGCGGATTCCGACTGGCCACCCATGACCTCGAGATCCGTGGCGCCGGAAATCTTCTGGGGAAGCAGCAGTCGGGCCAGGTGGTGGCGGTCGGTTTCGAACTCTACGAACAGATGTTGCAGGAGGCGGTCCAGGAACTGCGGGGAGAGCAGGTGCAGCATGAGGTGGAGCCGGAAATCCAACTGGGGATCCCTGCCTATATTCCCGACAGCTACATCGCTGACGAAAGCCAGAGACTCTCCTTCTACCGGCGTCTGGCCGGCATCCGTGTCCAGGCCGATCTCGACGACGTGGCGGCGGAACTACGCGACCGTTACGGCCCGATTCCGCCGATCGTCGACAACTTCATGCGTGTCATGGATCTGCGCCGCAGTCTCAAAGATCACATGGTGGTGCGTGCCGCGCTCCGCGAAGGATCGGTGACCTTGCAGTTCCATCCGGAGGCGTCCATCAATGTGGACAAGCTCGTGCAGATGGTGAAGACGAGCAAGGGACGGTACAAGCTGTCGGCAGATTTCCAGCTCAGTTTTGTTCCTGAATCGAAGGATTGGGATGGACTCGTTGGGGAGACGAAGCACGTCTTGCAAGCGTTATGAGGTGCATGGAAGCGCCCGGAAAATGAGGAGTCGGATGCGTACGTTTCAAGCGGTCCTTCTGGCAGGAGTCACAGCTTTTTCCCAGGCACATCCGGTTCCGCCGGCAAGAGCGGAAATCATTGACGCCATTCTGGCAACGGTCGACGGCGAGCCGATCACTCTCTTTCAGGTCAAGCAGTTCCAACAACAGGACATCCGAGCCCGCCAGGCCCATGAGGCGACGCAGTCCGAGCTGCTCGATGCCGTCATCAACGACAAGATCATCGAGCGTGAAGTCGCGGCCAAAGGGATCATCGTGCAGGATGCGGAAGTGTCGGCGTACATCGAGAGCATCAAACAGCGTAACAATATCGATGACGAGAAGCTGAACGAGGCCCTCGCCGCCCAGGGTTTTACACCTGAAAGTTATCGCAAACAGATCCGGCAGGACCTGCAGAAGCAGCAGCTCATCGCGCGCGAGATTCGTGGCAAGGTCAGTGTCACACCCGAAGAGATCGAGCGTTACTATCGGGCACACCTATCCGAATACGCGACGCCCGACCGTGTCGAAGTGTCACACATCCTTTTGCGCCTCCCGGAGGATGCGACGCCCGACCAGGTTGCGGCTGTGATGGCAAAGGCGGAACAGGTGCGTGGCGAGATCAAAGGGGAGGACGATTTCGTCGCGGCGGCAAAGCGTTACTCGGAAGATCCCAGTGGTGCGGATGGAGGAAAGCTCGGTTGGTTCAAGAAAGGGGAGTTGCTGGAGCCCATGGAACACGCCGTGGCGAAATTGAGAGTCGGGCAGATCAGTGAGCCGGTACGTACCCGATTGGGCGTGCATATTCTGATGGTCAACGATCGTGAGAGCGGGGGGAAGGAGGAACTCTCCGCCGACATGCAGGAAGAGATCAAACAGCAGCTCTATCAGCAGGCGCTGGAAGAACGATTCAAGAAGTGGACCACGGAAGATCTGCGCAGCCAGCACCACGTTGAAATCCTGCAATGAGAGGGATCGATCGTGCCGGAAAGATCCGGCTGGCCATCAGCCTGGGAGATCCAGCCGGGATTGGACCGGAAGTAACGTTGAAGGCGATTGCCTCCCGTGCTGTGCGCTCGCGCGTGGAACCGGTCCTCGTGGGAGATCGCGGTGTGTATGAAGACGCCGCCTGCCGGCTCGAACTGCCATTGAAGTTTGTCGAACCGGGTGAAAGCGTTTCCCGGCATCCTGTCGAGTTACACGCGACATCGTCGCTGGCAAAACGGGATCGCCGGCCCGGGTTGCCGCGTTCCGAGCGTATCAGGGCAGCCTGTGGTGAAGCGGCGTATCGGGCGATTCTCGGTGCCGTGGATCTGGTGCAGAGGGGTGAGGCCTCCGGCCTGGTGACGGCGCCGATCGCCAAGGCACATCTGGTGGCGGCCGGACATGACTTCCCCGGACACACCGAATTGCTGGCGGAACTCGCCGGTGGTGTCCCGGTACGCATGATGATGGCAGGTCCCCGACTGCGTGTCGTCCTCGTGACCATTCATGTGGCTCTGGCCGAGGTGCCCCATCGGGTGACTCGCGAGGCGGTGCGGGACACCATCGGCATCACTGCCGATTCGTTACGCCGCCAATTTGGCCTGCGCCGTCCCCGAATTGCTGTGGCCGGGCTGAACCCTCATGCGGGTGAGAGCGGTCTCTTTGGCGATGAGGAGCAACGTGTGATCAGGCCGGCCGTTCGTGATGTCCGCCGGCGCGGTGTGGACGCGGTGGGACCCATGGCAGCAGACGGAATTTTTGCGTTGGCAGCCCAGGGACAATTCGATGCTGTGGTGTGCATGTATCACGACCAGGGACTGGGGCCGTTCAAGCTCCTGCACTTTGCCGACGGAGTCAACGTGACCCTGGGTCTGCCGTTCGTCCGTACCTCGCCGGACCACGGCACGGCATTCGATATCGCGGGCCGGGGCATTGCCGATGAACGGAGCATGGTTGCGGCGATCCTGCTGGCTGCGGAACTGTCCGGGAAAGCGCGCGTTCGGCAGGCTCACGCGCGTTGAGGTTTCTTGCGGTGGAGCGCGGATTACGTGTCGTGTGGGGAATTCTTGACGCCACGGCTTGCCGCCTTTTCCGCCGTCCCTGGATAGGCCGCACGGATCGTCGTGGCGATCTGGCGCAGGGCGTTTCCCAGGGGTGAATGGCGTCTCCAGACCAGAGCAATCGTGCGGTGTGGTACAGGCGTGCGAAATGGGCGAACGCGCAGCTCGGCGCGCCGATTCTCGGTAGGTAGAGAGAGCTGGGGTAGAAGGGTCACACCGGCGCCACCGGCAACCATCTGTGCCAGAGTGGAGAGACTCGTGGCACGGAATTCCAGTTCTCTGGCTCGGGCGTCTGTGCAAAAGGCAAGAGCCTGTTCCCGCAGGCAGTGACCTTCTTCGAGGAGCAGGATATCCGCCTGGCGCAGTTCTGCGGGACGGATCGGTGTGGTCCCGGCGCTGAGCGGGTGAGACTTCGGTGTGGCAAGCACAAAATCATCCCTCGCGATGATTTCCCTTTCGACCGACCCGATGTCCGCTTCGAGTGCCAGCAGAGCGGCATCGAGGGCGCCGGTATCGAGCTTGCGGACGATCACCTCTGTCTTGTCCTCTACCCAGAGCGCTGTGAGGCGCGAGAATTTCTTGCGAAGTGCCGGAGCGATGGCTGGCAGGAGGTATGGAGAAATCGTTGGGATGACGCCGATCCGCAAGGTTCCAGAGAGAGGATCTCCGGCACGCCGCGCACACTCGACAAGACGGCCGGATTCCATGAGCACATGGCGTGCGCGTTCGATGATCTCAGCTCCTGCCGCTGTCGGGAGAACGCGCCGGCGATCACGCTCGAACAGGCGAACTCCGATGACCTCTTCAAAAAGGGCGACCTGTGTACTGAGGGAGGGCTGTGAGACGTAACATCGTTCGGCTGCCTTACGAAAGCTCAGTGTGTCGGCGACCGCCACGACGTACTGGAGTTGTCTCAATGAGAATGGATGTGTGCGGAATTCGATCATACGGGTGGCTGCAGGAGGCCGGAGCGATCTCGAGTCGACGCTCCGTCTTCCTCGGATATCGAGTGTCCTTCGATGCGCAGAGTTCCCATACGTCGGTGTGCTCGTGCCTGCAACACGTGAGGTGTCCTGCGGCGTAGACCGGATCAAAGGTGCGGCCGATACGCTCTGCCGGGTTCGATCACGCCGCCTATGACGGTGGGTCGCCTGCGTATGTCATCTGTATTCTCACGTCTCATATAGGGGTGGTGCCGGGCATGTCTTGAGGAGGGAGCGCTGGCGAGTCCGGCTCGTTACGAATCTTTGCCGCCGGAAGGCGGAATCTGTGCGGTTGAGTGATTTGCCCGTTGCCCTCGAGAACGGCACAGGGATACACTCCGCCCGCTTTATGAAAACAGGGGCAGTCGCGTGTGAACGCGTGGGGTGGGTGTTGGCCTGCATTTTCGCCGTGACGTTGTCCTCCATGCCGCTCGAAGCGCTCGTGGCGGGCGATGCCAATTGCGACAGCGTGGTTTCGGCAGACGATTTGCCGGCCGCCATTGGCCGGCTGTTCGAACTGCAGGATCCCTCTTGCCCTTCGGTCGAGATCAATGGGGACGGCTTGTGGAGTGCTGCCGATATGATCTCATTGATCGGCCGTGTTCCACGGCCTTCCGGAGGTCCAGTATCGACCTACTTCGGTATTGCCGGTGCCGACGGTGTCGCCATTTCGCCAGCCGGAGTCCACGATGGCAAACTGATTTTCACCCGCCGGGTCGGTGTGGGATTCCTTCTCGTGGTCGAAGCGCGTGCCGGCGCGAGTGGCAAGCTTCCGGGTCTGTCGACCTTCAATCCGGATACGCGTGATGCATCGAAGCGTCCCGATCTACAGATCGAGTCGAGCCGCCCGCTGGGTGATGGTAGCGCCGCTGTCTGTCTGGGTGGCATTCCCGCGGTTCATCCACCCGATTTCTCGTTTTCACAGTCGATTTCGGACGCCCTCAACGATTTCGGCTGCAACTTCAGCTTGTCGATGCAGGGCGCATGTACGCAGAACAGCTACGGTCAGCCGATGTTTCTCGGGAGCGGCACACAGGCGCAGTTCTGCGCCCAGGTGTCCCGCAACTTCACGATTCCGAACGGAGACACCGTCCTGACCCTGCGTGTCCGTGACACGGCGGGGCAACTCGGACCACCGGCTCAGATCATTCTCCGTATCGGTGACCTGCCCACGCCGGCGCCGACATCAGCAGAGACTCAGACGCCAACCTGGACGCCGACGCTGCGGTTCACGCAGACGCCCACTCGGACCTGGACGCCTACGGCCACCAGGCAGCCTGTGTTTTCATCGACGCCTACTCTGCCACCGGTGACGTCTTTCACTCCGGCGGATCCGACGGTCACGCCAGGCCGTAGCGCGGTGCCGACCCGCACCGCCAGCCGAACGGCGACGGGGACACGGGTCATGACCTCGCCGACGCCGGCACCCACTTTTTCTGCGGCGGTACCAACCACGACCGCCATACGCACGGCGACACGCACACAGGCAGCGGCATTGACACCCACACGCACTGCGACTCCGGCGCTCTCTCCGAGCCGAACGATGACGCCCGCACCATCGCGTTCATTCACGGCGGTGCGAACCCCCACGGCAACGCGGACATGGACACGCACGCCGACGCGCACCCCGATTCCCACAGCCACTCTGGCGGGTGTCATTGGGCCGGTGATCACTTACTTCGGTGTCACACGCGCCGACGACGTGCTGGTTCCGCCGGACGGCGTGGATGGCGTGGGTACTCCAATTTTTTCACGGCCTGCCGGTGCGGGTTTTTCTCTGGTCGTGGAAGGCAAGCCGGGCGCCAGCCGGCTGCAGGTGGGGCAGTTATCCTACAAGGGTGATGGAAGTATTCCGCCCGACCTTCAGATCATCGTTTCCCGGAACCTTGGCAATGGCAGTCCCGCCGTTTGCGACCGAACCATGCCTGGCGCGGGCGGAGTACCGGCTGTGCAGCCCCCGGATTTTCGTGCGCTCGATGCGGTGAACGATCTCTCGTGCCGCTTTCTCGACGGCAATGGCCAGCCGATGGCGCGTTCGAAAAGCGATTCATGCGTTCTTTTCGAAGACGGTAACTTCAATTTCGCTGCCCGGGACACGCAAACGCAGTTCTGCGGTTTTATCGATTCGCCGCTGCGGTTTCCCTCGGGTGATACACGGGTAACGGTGCGCCTGCTGGATACGAACGGCAATCCCGGTGTGCCGGCACAGATCATCATCCGAGTGCCGTGAGCTATCGGGCCGGCTCTGGAGTTCGATGCGGAGTGAACTTGATGTGCCGTGAAGGAGGACATACGAGATGCGCCGGCTGATCTCCGCGGGGAGGGCCGGCGCATCTCAGAATCAGTCTTCTACCGGCAGCTCACGGACTGACGGTGGAGGGCAGGCAAAGTTCAAGATATCGGTTCGGTACGAGGGGTGTACTGCTGAACTGATTGCGAATGAATATGCGTCCGGGAGTCTGAAAGGGGCGGCGTACCCTGTAACACATCAGGTAGCCGGGATGGCTCTGTGCACCCGGAGATTCGCCGTTCTTGTCGGTTGGGGCGCATAGGCGCCAGGGTCGCAACAGTTTGGCGTTTACGGTCGCGAATTGGTCCCCCACCGTGACCGAAGGAAGCGGCCCGATCAATGGCTGTCCTGCGGCACGTCTTATCGAGTAACAGGTGAAATGGTCCGGGACAGGTGCATCCAGAACGTCAGGAATACCGAACTGGCTCTCCGCCGTCGGTACCAGCAGGCTCACGGCGCGCCTCGCATCGAAGCGTGCTGAACCCAGTGCATTGTTTACCTGCAGGTTACGTACCGGGAGAAGGCCTTTGACGATTTTCCTTGGTCCGAGCGTCATCGGGTAAACGGCAAGATGTCCAGGCAGGTTCGGCGCAATCGCCGGGTTGCCATTGACGCTGGCAGGCGCACACAATCCTCGCACCTGGCGGACCATCCCCACGGTTACCGGTGGAACGTCAAGCGGATTGATGAACCGGTCGATGGTGACCACCGGGTCGATCGATGGTTGTGGGGTATTCCGGGAGGTCCGGTAACATTGAAGAGGGTGAAGACAGACCACCGGGTTGTAGGGCCCCGAGCAGACACCGGCGGTACAATGGTCATCCGTCGTACATGAATCGCCATCATCACAGATGGTTTCATCCGGGTCTGCTGCTGTGCACGAGGCGTTACCCTCATCACACGACTCCGAGCAATTTCCATCACCGTCCGGACCCGGGCAAGGATTCCCTGCGTGTACCGAGCAGACGCCGCTCGAGCAGGAATCGGAGCCGTTGCAGAAAACGCCATCGCTGCAGGGAGTGCCGTTTGAATCGATCGTACATGTGGGACTGCAACAATCGCCGGACAGGTTGTTGCCGTCGTCGCATTCCTCGCCACTTTCAACCACGCCATTACCACAGGCAATGCCGGTATCGACGGTGTGCAGGGCCGCTACATACAAGGGGTCGGGATCGTAGCTGCCCAATGGATACGAGTTGGGTTGTCCTGTGAAAAGAGGTCCGGGATGAGGCAGGATCTGGCTGGTGAAGCCCGCATCTTCGGGAATCACGAAACCCGTACCTCCCGTTTCCATGCGATCCGTTGTGCGCATGTTGACAACCCGGATTCGATCGACGCGCTGGCCGTTGTTTACACCGAGATTGGTCAGATCGTAGGCATACGCAAATGCGCCCTCCGTCGGTCCGGAATACAGTTGAAAATCGACGGCGGGTGCGTGGTACCATTTTGTCCAGGTGCCCGCACCGGAGCGCCGTACCTGCACCATCATTGCCTCAGGACCGCCGGAGCTGCCCGACTCGAACACGACAAAATCGACGCCGGGGAGGTTTTCGAGTGACCGGCCAGCACTCCACGTTATCTCGATGCCGCTGCGCGCTCCCGCTCCGTCGTTGCCGAGCGGGAGATTGACGTAGCGCACTCCGTTTCCTCCGAACAACTCGCTACCGAGAGAGAGGTTGGGATCGAAACCCATCGCCGGCGGTGATGGAAAGCCCGTTATCGAGTGATTTCCGGTTGCGATCCCCGTGATAATGGCGCCGAAGCCATCGGGGATGACACCCAGCGCCAGAGGAAAGGCCACGTCGGGAGTGTCAGATTGGTCCCAGGTGAAGTTGGCAAACGAGTAAGACTGTGCACTTGCGGATCCCAGGCAGAAGACGCTCGTAACTACCCCGATCAAGATTGTGGTGATCGCCCGGGGAGACCGGGCGCTTTGTCGTATCTTTCTCCAGTATTCTTTCATGGCGATCTCTCCTCGTCGGACCGCTTATGGTAGATAGCGGTCTCGGAAGAACCGCAGCATGTTGCGTTGCGCGGGTGCGGTATAGGAGACTTCCCAGCATTCCGGTCCATCGCTCTTCTGCAACTGAACGATCACGCGCGTATCCTGATGGAGGAATCCCGGGTTTGCCGGTGCCGGCAATAGCAGGTTCAGGCCACGTCCGATCACTCGGGCAGAGGCGCTCCTTCGACCGGTTGCATTGAGCGATATGCGTTTGATTCCATCGGGAAGGCCGGATTTGTTCTGATATCGGAAACCACTGGCTGTCGCTTTCCAGCAGGGTTTCGAACCGCAGGTTCCACCCGCCGGCGCCTGGCTCCCGAGAACGAGGGAAGGCACGCCGCCAGTCTCATCGTAAACGCACAGGCTGTATCGTGTGGAAGTGAGCGGATTACCCAGCTCGTTCAACAACACCACCGTTGATTTACCGGTCCATCTCCACGTGACGGAATCTGCGGCATTGTCCACCCGGTCATGGATCGCAAAAGCCGAGCGTCCCACCGGCACCTGACAACCTACTGCTGGTACATGTGCGCAGCCGCCGTGTGCGGTTGGAGTGGCAGTGGCGGTGATCGTTGGACTTGCGCTTGGTGTCGGCGTCATAGTGGGCGTGTCCGTGGCGGTCGATGTCGGCGTTTCCGTGGGTGTGTCCGTCGGTGAATTTGTCGGAGTAAACGTGGGTGGCACAGCACCCTGATCGGTCAGGACGACGTCATTGCCGTCACCGCCGACGTAGGTGATCTGGTACTGGCGGCCGCCGAACGGGAATGATGCAGCCTCCGGAAGTCCCGAGAAAGTCCCGGTGATTGCACCACCCTGATTATCGATGATCGTGTATGCGTCTCCCGTAATCGGCTGGTAACCGAGGGTCAGATTCAATGCCGCTCCGCCCAGATCCAGAGTTCCTGAGACGCTCAGCACATCGTAGTCGGACCCCGCATTCGTGCCGTTGATCTCCACATCGAAAGAGGCACCACTGGTAAAGGTGGCGTTCCCGACGCCCAATATGCCTGTACCGGGATTCAACCCCGGAGCGACATGACCACCGGCGCTAACCGTGGCGCCACCCGACACGTTGCCGAGACCCGTCAATGAGCCGCCGGTACTGATGCCTGCGGTTCCAGTGACGATGCTCCCGGAAGCGAGTTCTACATTGACTGCCTTGGCAACGGTGAAAGACTCCGAGTAACTTCCCGCGAGCACCTGAACGATGCCCGGAGTTTGCGCAAGATCGACGGCTTCCTGAATGCGATCGGCCGGAGCCGTCTGGATGGTAACCGTTGCGGGCGCCACCGTAAGCGAGGTGAGATCGGGCTGATATCCGGGGGTTAGGGGATCGGTGTCCGTGCCATCGTTGATCCACGGCGTGTAGTCGACACGGAACGTGGTGGGTGTACTGGGTTTGGCAATCGACTTGACACGACTCGAAACGGTCGCCTCATCGTTGGCGCCCCACCAGTTCGTCGATGCATCGAGCGTGGCTGTGCCGCCCGTAATATCCCTGAACAGGATCAGGTTTTTTGTGTTGTCCTGGATCCGGTTGAACTGGACGATGTGTCCGGTGGGTGATGGGGCAGCCATGTCGCCCAGAAGGATTGCCGCTGTGGCGGAAGTATTGTCGTGGATGTTGTTGTATTTCACGATCACACCGGTGTTCGCATGCTCGGCATAGATGGGGGCGTTGTTTCCCCCACAGCCGTACACTTCATTGCCTTGTACAAGTGTGTTGCTGGCGTTGATCGTGATACAGTCCTGTGCCGTGGTGTAGACGATGTTGTTGATGACGGAACCGCCGGTCCTCGCCCGGTCCTGTCCCTGCTTGGCCCCTACTTTGATGGCGTCGTCCCCAGCGTGGTTGTAGACTCTGTTGCCCTCGATCGTGACGTCGATATCCGAAGCGATCAATGAATATGCGTAGATGGCTGCGTTGGTCGAGCCGCCCGAGCCCAGGTCGTGAATTTCATTGTACCGCACTTTCGCATATCGGGAGTTCGCCGTGTCACCACCGGCTGTGGTGACAGCACTATGATAGACGTTGTAGATGTCGTTGTACTCAACGATGCTGTTCGTGATCTGCTTGAAACGGATGCCGTTGCCGTTGTTACCGGCGGTGTGGTGTATGATGTTGTAGCGAATCTGTGCGTTGTCGTACGTCACATTGTCCGGGCTGTTGATGTGGGCCCCTGTTGTAATTTTGCGAATTTCGAAACCGTCGATGGTCACGTTATCTGCGTTGATCATGAACGCGTTGGGTAGGGTGAATGCTGCATCGACGATACTCTCGTTTGCCGACTCGGGGACTCGAGTCGTATTCGCGTGAGGGCGGGGGTCGACTCCGTGTTGAGCACCGAGTAGCGTGACGGACTTGTTGACATCCACCGTCGCGGAGAGCGTGTAGGTGCCCGCCGCTACCTGGATCGTGTCGCCGTTGTTGGACTGGCTGATCGCGTAGCTGATGGTCAGGCAGGGCGTGCCCGTGCAATCGCCCGTGTCGCTGCCCGCTGTATCGACCAGTCTGACGTCGGCCCAGCCCTGACGAGCCACAAGGACAAGCGCAATGAACAACGCAATACCCGTATGGCGCCAGGCAAAATCGATCAGATTGCAAAACCTGGACATTGAGATTGTACAGTGCCGGTTCGCATTCATCGTGAGACCCCCTTCGGATGGTTTTCTTACGCGTCTACGTCTTCTGGGAAAAAAGCTCAAGAATTTAAATCGACATTCTTAGGAATGGGGATGCCCGATGGGCTTGGGAGTAGATGAGGTTGACGAATGCCTCCGTTTCCCTATTTGACTCGACGGTAGGCGGAGTACCCAAAAGAGGGGCATTGGAAGTAATGGTACGGCGAATGGGATGTGGAGATTGTGCCTGGCTATTACGAAGGGAAATTGTCATCGACCTTGATGGTATGGTCATGACAGGTGCGTAGGCATCTGGGAATGGAACACATTCCGGCACACACCCGTAGGCTGTAGAAGGGCAAAGAGCCGAGATGAACCAGTCACCATGGGTCGAGATGTTCGTGTGCCGGTTATTCGATGCAATCTACAGGATCTGGTGCGGTAACCCGGGCCGGGGCGCTACGAAACCGGCGGTAGGGAGTTGTGACCAGCACTGAATTTGCAATCGTGTATGGGAATCCTGGATCGCAGTCTCCCGGATATTCAGGTGTCCGACAAGCCAGGTCAACTTCACGATCCGATTGTTCCAAGCCGAGAGACAGTGTACCGGTGTTGTACTCGGGGCTCGACCGAGGCAGGGAGCCGATGACCACGCTCGCGCAGAGAGGCGATGTCATCCGGCTGAGAAGCGACTTCACGATAGGGAACCAGCAGGAGCCGAGACATCGCACGTATGATCCGCCAACCTCGCCGCCCACACTTCACGATGATCCGCAGTTTCCACCTCGCCGATCTTTTCACCATCGCCAATGGGTGCTGCGGGGTTTCCGCCGTCTTCCACGCCATTCAGTTCGTGGAGGATCGCGCGCAGTGGCACCTGGCCCTGGCGGTTGCTCTGATTCCCCTGGCGATCATTTTCGATGTTCTGGATGGGCGGATCGCACGTTGGCGGTACAAGTCGTCGCCGCTGGGGCGAGAGCTCGATTCGCTGGCGGATGTGATCTCCTTCGGCGTTGCGCCCGCAGCGATCGCCTATGGGATTGGCCTGCGCCATGGTCTCGACCAGGCGATGTTGATCTACTTCACCGTCTGTGGGCTGAGTCGCCTGGCGCGCTACAACATCACAGCAGAATCAATGGCCGCCGAAACCGGTAAGGTCGAGTATTTCGAAGGGACGCCCATTCCGACGAGTATCATTCCACTGGGCATTCTGGTGATTCTGAATCATTACGATCTTCTCGGAGCGGCGCGGATCCTGGGCGTGCCGTTTCACTGGAGCACCCTCCTGTTCGCCGTCTCCGGAACACTCATGATCAGCAAGACGGTGCGTATCCCGAAACCGTGATGCGAAAGGGGAGGATTGACCAACGATCCGCAGATGTGTACGTATTACACAAACCAAGAGAATTCCTCTCCGGGAGATATCATGGAGCAGATCGCTGAAAAGAGTGCCGCAGAACTGACCGAGCTTTTCGCTCGTCTGGGGTTGCCTCGGGCCTATGGCCCTGAGGCGTGCGCTGAAATGGTTACGACGATCAAGCGGATCCACGCCCTCAAGAAAGAGCGCAACGCTGTCATTCTGGCACATAATTACCAGAGACCCGAGATTTTCGAAGTCGCCGATTTCGTCGGAGATTCCCTCGAGCTGGCACGTTGTGCCACCACCGTGGATGCCGAAGTGATCGTCTTTTGCGGTGTACTTTTCATGGCGGAAACCGCCAAAGTGTTCAATCCGGACCGTACGGTGCTCCTGCCGGATCTGCGCGCTGGTTGCTCCCTGGCCGACAGCGCGACGGCCGAAGATCTGATCGATCGCCGCGATGAGTTGCTCAAAGTCTATCCCGATCTCCAGTTGGTGGCGTATGTGAACACCTCCGCAGAAGTAAAAGCGATCGTGGACGTATGTGTCACGTCGTCCAATGCCGTGAAGATCGTCAACGCGCTGCCCACCAACAACATCCTCTTCATTCCCGATCAGCATCTGGGCGAATACGTTCAACGCGAGACGGGCAAGAACGTCATCTCCTGGAATGGCAACTGTTACGTGCATCATCAGATCACGCCGGAGAGCATCATGCGCGTCAAAGAAGGCCTGCCGGAGGCGAAGATCCTCGTGCACCCTGAATGCCGTGCCGATGTGGTGGCGATTGCCGATGCCGTCTTGAGCACGAGCGGCATGGTGAACTACGCCAAGAAAAGTGAGGCCACCGATTTCGTTGTCGTTACGGAGTGCGGCTTGTCCGATCGGTTGTTGCTCGAGGTCCCAGAAAAGCATTTCTACAAGGCCTGCAAGCTCTGTCAGTTCATGAAGATGATCACTCTGGACAGCACGGCGCGATCCCTCGAAGAAATGCGCTACGAGATCGTTCTCGACGAGGAAGTCCGGGCCGGGGCGGAACGCTCCCTGCGGCGGATGCTCGAACTGAGCTGAGGACGCAGCGCCGTGGGAGCCGGCCTGACAACTCGGATGTGGGATGTTCGGACGGACTGCTGAAACGCGTCAGATCGGCGTGCACCTCCTTCTCGCGAAAATGCGACCCATCGAGTCCCCTGGTTCATGACCGCTCGAGGCCTGAGATCCGCGTCGCTTCGCAAGACTCCACTTGTCGCTGTCGACGTGGTCATCTTCACCATTGGTGACGGTGCGCTGCAGGCGTTGCTCGTCGAGGTGAAGAAAGGGCCAGCCGCCGGTTCCTGGGCCTTTCCGGGTGGCCTGGTGCCTCTTGGCGAGACACCCGAAGCGACGGCGATCCGTGAGCTGCGGGCGCAAACGGGAATCTCCGATGTCTACCTCGAACAGTTGCGAACCTTCGGTGACCCGAAACGTGATCCTCGTGCGCATGTCGTGTCGATTGCCTACTTCGCTCTGGTCCCCGGCAAGGGCAGTGCCCAGCCGAACGACAAATATGCACGTTTGTGCTGGTTCCCCGTCGTCGGCCTGCCACCGCTGGCGTACGACCACAACCTGATTGCAGCGCACGCCCTGGAGCGGTTGCGCGCCAAGCTCGAGTACACCAACATCGTCTACAGCCTGATGCCGGGTGAATTCACTCTGGGTGAGTTGCAGGAGGTCTACGAACTCATCCTGGGCCGGCGCCTCGACCGGCGCAATTTTCGCAAGAAGCTGCATGTCCTCGGTATCTTGAAACCCCTGCACCGGCATCGGCGGGGTCCACACCGCCCGGCCCAGCTCTACGCTTTCACGCGCCGGGAACCGATGGTCATCGAGATGTTGTGAGGCGGATCCCGCCGGTCACCGGTTTGCCGCCGTTGCATCACCTCCGCCAAGATTCTGCGGGCGGTCTCTAGCCGGAACTGGACAAATCGAGTATGGCAGTGCTAATGCGCCTGCCCGTAGGAAGCAGGCCCGAAACAGAACGAGTCGAATCCCACCTCAAAGCCCTATCGCCCCGCAATTCGAAAAAAAGAGAGAGAAGGAGTCCCGCCATTTCCACAAAGGTCTTTGTCGGCAATTTGAGTTACAGCACCACCCAGGAAACACTCGCCACCGCTCTTGCGGAGGTTGGCGAGGTAAGAAGCGTTTTCATCGGCACCGATCGTGAGACCGGGCGCTCCCGCGGTTTTGCCTTCGTGGAGTTCGTCAGCCCCGAAAGCGTGGCCAACGCAATCCGCCGTTTCGATGGTCAGGAAATCGACGGCCGCAAGGTTCGGGTCAATGCAGCGGAAGAGCGCCAGCCTGGCGGTGGCGCTGGCGGCGGTGGCGGTGGTCGTCCACCCGCCTCTTTCCTGTCGAGCCCGCGCCCGCCGCGCCCCGCTCCGTCGATCGGCATGGGAGGTGGAGGTTGGGAGCCTTCCCCGGATTTTATCGAAGCGTTGCGGCGTGATGATCGTGCCAATAAGGGCAAGGGTAGTCGCCGCAATCTGCGCGCCCGCAAGCGTAGCCTGAACTTCTGATCTTTGCGGGAAGTTCCTTCCGGGGCGCCCGATGAATCGGGATCGGCAAGAGCCATATCCTGCCGGAGTCCTGATACCATGGGTGGGTAGCCGTGGCGTTTCGTTCGCATCGGCTGCGATTCCGCCAAGCGGTCTTGTTGGGTATGTGTCGCCTGTGCTCTTCTGGATTCATCCATCAGAGGAGTGTGTATGATCGACTTATATACGGCCCCGACGCCGAACGGCTGGAAAGCATCCATTGTCCTGGAAGAACTCGAACTGCCCTACGAGGTTCACCCGGTCAACCTCATGGCAGGGGAGCAGAAACAACCGGAATTTCTCCGGCTGAATCCAAATGGCCGGATCCCGGTGATCGTCGACCGCGAGGCGGGCTCGTTTGCCGTATTCGAATCGGGTGCCATCCTGATTTACCTTGCGGAGAAAGCCGGTCGTCTTCTACCGGCCGATCCCAGGGGCCGTTCTCGCGTGATCCAATGGCTGATGTTCCAGATGGGAGGCATCGGGCCGATGATGGGTCAGGCCAACGTGTTCTTTCGTTACTTCCCTGAGAAGATCCAGCCGGCAATCGATCGCTACCAGAACGAGAGCCGCCGTTTGTTCGAAGTGCTCGATGGCCGGCTGGCAGAGAACCAATGGTTGGCTGATGACTATTCGATTGCCGACATCGCAAACTGGTCGTGGGTTCGCACCCACAAATGGTCGGGCGTTTCCGTCGAGGGGCTGGAGCACCTGCAACGCTGGATGGGCCAGATGGCTGCGCGTCCGGCATGCCAGCGTGGTGTGGCGGTGCCGTTCAAAGTCCCCGATCTTACCGAAGCCCAGGACAGCGAGGCGACCCGGGAATTCGTCCGTAGCGGCCAATCGATCCTGCAGAGGTAGGCTGTCCCGACAGGCCGGCTGGAATCTGGGTGCCGCCTGTCAGTTGAGCAGGAAGATGTACAACTCGCCGGCATTGCGCATGTCGCCAGCGATTCCCTCTGCAATGGCGCCGCTTCCCCAATAGACATCGAGCCGACTCGGGCCGCTGACGGCGTTGCCCGCATCCTGTGTCATCACCAGCCGCGCATACGGGCGCTGTGCCGTCGATGCACCGGCGCGTTCCTGGATCTGCAGGAATCCGAGAGCTCCGTGCGCGTAAACCGCCGGATCCACGGCGACGGAACGCCCTGCTGTCAGCGGCACGCCGCAACTTCCGATCGGCCCCGAGACCACACCGCGAAAGAAAACGTAACGTTGGTTGGCCGCCATGAGGGAACTCTGTTCGTTCGGGTGGTTGCGCAGGTAATTCTTCAGGCCCTGGAGGGAAAGGCTGTCGGGTGTGAGCTTTCCTTGTTCGATGAGTGTGCGCCCGATGCTGGTGTAGGGGTATCCATTCGAACTGCTGTAACTGATTTGCAACAACACCCCGTCTTCCAGCCTCAGTAATGCTGAGCCTTGTACGTGGAGGAAGAACGCTTCGACCGGATCATCGAGCCACGCCAGTTCCTGGCCACGCCCGTCGAGGGCGCCGGCATCGATCTCGGCACGTGTGTAGTAGCGCGTGAGTCTGCCGTCACGGACGCGCCCTTGTACCGTCTTCGGGGGACACTCGGGACAGATCTCGCGCAATTCGACGTCGACGAGATCATCCGGTGTGCGGTAGATGGGATGAGAAAAACGCGAGGTTTTCTTGCGGCTGGCATCCAACTCCGGTTGGTAATACCCGGTGACCAGAAGCGGTTCGGACATTTGCACGCGATAGAGCCGGAGATGGTCGCACAGATCGTTCCACTCTTCCCCCGCGTGTTCGGCAACCCGTTGTGAGATTGACTGAAGATCGAGGGTGCCGACGCTGCGATCGGCGATCGTGAAGGTCCTGTCGAGGGGCTGTCGCATCAGATACTCGAGATTGCGCGTGGCGGCCGCGCGAAGCGTCTCCGGCGTCGCGTCGTCCCGGACGATTTTGCGGCAGGTTGCCGTATCGACGGCGACAAGACGTGGGCCTGCTGCCGCCGAAAAGTCCGGGCTGGCACCAGGTGTCGTGCTGCGTGCCGTGGGTCGTTCCGTTGCACAACCCGCAACGATGAGGAGTCCCGCAACCCAACACCGGCACAGCCATCTCGCTTTCGTCACCACCGCTCCACTCCTTGTTCCTCGTCTTGTTGCCTTGTCTGGGATGCCTTCAGACCTGTTTGCCGCCAGTTCATCCGTGTTACGTCGGCCGGTACGACCCGATCGCTGACCGTCAATTTCCGTTCCAGCAATTTCTGCCCGGTTCACGCCGCGTAGACGCGTTGAGCGCCGGCGACGCCCGCTCCTTTTTCAAATCTGTGCCCGACTCGTGCCAGGATCCGTTCGAGTGCGCTCAACAGCAGCAGGACATTGGCTGGCTGGCTCGATTCCCCCATCAGGCCGATACGCCAGGTCTGTCCTTTCATCGGACCCAGTCCGCCGCCGATCTCGATGTTGAACTCCATCAGCAGGGCGTCGCGCACCAGCGCATCATCCACTCCAGGTGGAATGCGCACGTTGTTCAGTGTCCACAAGCGATGGCCCTCTTGAGCTGCGCTTTCCAACCCCAGACTGGCCAGGCCAGCCGCCAGCGCTTCGTGGTTCCGTCGATGGCGGGTCCAGCGTTGTTCAAGTCCCTCTTCTTCGATGAGCCGCAGCGCCTCGTTCAAAGCATAATTCATCGAGATCGGCGCCGTATGGTGATAGACGCGGTTGGCTCCCCAATACTGTGCGACCAGATTGAGATCGAGGTACCAGCTTTGCACTTTGCTCTGGCGCGAACGGACGATCTCGAGGGCGCGATCGTTGAAAGTGATCGGTGATAAACCGGGCGGGCAGCTCAGGCACTTCTGCGTACCGCTGTAGGAAGCATCAATTCCCCATTCGTCCGTGCAGACTGGATGTCCTCCCAGAGAGGTGACCGTATCCACGACGAACAAGGCGCCGGCCTGGTGTGCCAGCCTACCGATCTCTTCCAACGGTTGCAGGACTCCGGTGGAGGTTTCCGCATGGACGATGGCCACGAGCCTGGGTTTACGGCAGCCCACGAGTGCTTTGCGTACGTCCTCAGCATCGATGATGCGTCCCCACGGCGCCTCGACCCTGTGCAGTTTTGCGCCGCACCGTTCGGCGATATCGGCCATACGAGTGCCGAACACACCATTGATGCAGACGATTGCCTCATCGCCTGGTTCGAGGAGATTCACGAGGCAGGTTTCCATCCCGGCGCTACCGGTGCCGGAAACCGGTAAAGTCAGTTCATTGTTCGTCTGGAAAAGCCACCGCAGCCGACGTTTGGTATCCTCCATGATCTCGAGAAACGCAGGATCGAGGTGTCCGACCAGAGGAGTGCTCATGGCCTGGAGAACCCTTGGATGAACCAGGCTTGGGCCTGGTCCCAGAAGAATTCGTGGCGGTGCCGGAAGATGTGTCGTGGTCATGAGTCTGGATGATTAGTCGACACGGCACAGTTTGAGAATGCCCCGATTGCACGATCGGGGGTTGGACCACGGCCTGGAGTCGTTGGCGCATCGAAACCGATCGAAAAGCGGCCTTTGTAAGTCCCCGGGAAGTGCCCCTTCCGCCAGCCAGGATGGTGAAAAGGAGAATGTTGCTCTGCGCCAAGACAGTCGAATTATCCCGATAAATCCAAAGGGCGATCAAGGGGTTGGCCTGCCGTCATTCGGGCACCCTCCCTTCACCCTCCCTGCGTCGACACTGCGGCGCACCGTTGGTATACCCGGCGATGGCCGTCCGGCGGGAGCCAGACGGGCAAATCCACCACGAGAGGTTGTGCCCATGGCAGAGTGGTTGAAGGTTCCGGCAGGTGACAAGATCCGGTGTGTAGGGGGGAAGATCGACGTCCCGGATCGTCCGATCCTGCCGTACATCGAAGGGGATGGAACGGGCCCTGATATCTGGCGCGCCAGTGTCCGTGTCTTCGATGCTGCGGTGGAAAAGGCCTACGGCGGCAAGCGTAAGATCGCCTGGATGGAAGTTCTTGCTGGAGAAAAGGCGTTCAACGCTACCGGAGATTGGCTGCCAGACGAGACGGTGGAGGCCTTCAAAGACTATATCGTGGGGATCAAGGGGCCCCTGACGACACCGATCGGCGGCGGCATCCGTTCCCTGAACGTGGCGCTGCGCCAGTTGCTGGATCTTTACGTCTGCCTGCGTCCGGTGCGCTATTTCAAGGGCGTTCCGAGTCCGGTCAAACAGCCGGAATCCGTCGATATGGTAATCTTCCGTGAGAACACGGAAGACATTTACGCTGGCATCGAGTGGCTGGCTGGTACTCCCGAAGTGAAGAAAGTCGTCGGCTTCCTTCAGAAGGAAATGGGCGTCAAGAAGATCCGCTTTCCCGAGTCGAGTTCGATCGGCATCAAACCAGTCTCGGTAGAAGGCACAGAACGACTCGTGCGTGCCGCCATCGAGTATGCGTTGGACCAGAAACGCCGCAGTGTGACGCTCGTGCACAAGGGCAACATCATGAAGTTCACCGAGGGCGGTTTCCGCGATTGGGGATATGCCCTGGCGACAAGGGATTTTCGCTCTCGGGTGGTGACTGAGCGCGAGAGCTGGATTCTCGGCAACAAGGCGCAGGATGCAAGTCTATCCGCCGAGGACAATGCGCGGGCCATTGATCCCGGTTATGACATGATGACCAGGGAACAACAGGCCAGGGTGATCGCCGAGGTGGAGACCGCCCTGAAACTGTGGGAGACACACGGCGGTGGCAAGTGGAAGGAGAAGCTATTGATCCGCGATGCCATCGCCGACATCACGCTGCAGCAGGTGTTGACGCGGCCGCGTGATTTCGACGTCATTGCCACACTCAATCTGAACGGCGACTATCTTTCCGATGCGCTGGCCGCGCAGGTTGGCGGCATCGGGATCGCCCCGGGCGGAAACATCAATTACGTCACGGGCCATGCCATTTTCGAAGCCACACACGGCACTGCGCCGAAGTATGCCAACCTCGATCAGGTCAACCCCGGCTCCGTGGTCCTTTCAGGAGAAATGATGTTCCGGCATCTCGGTTGGAATGAAGCGGCAGATCTGATCATCAAGGGGATGGACGGCGCGATCGCCGCAAAGACCGTGACCTATGATTTCCATCGCCTCATGGAAGGTGCGAAAAAGGTGAAGTGCTCGGAATTCGGAGACGCGATCATTCGCCACATGTAGGAGAATTCATTTCTCCGTCGGATGAACTCGAACTGCTCAACCTCGTACGCGAACGGCAGGTGCAGCCCGTCTCGCATGATCCGTAGAATTGGTTTTTTGCCGTGAGTGGCTGCATGCCGTGGGAGGAGGTCTGGTCATGGACGATTGTATTTTCTGCAAGATCGTATGTGGCGAAGCGCCGGCCCATCGGGTCGGCGAAGACGAACACAGTCTGGCTTTCCTCGACATCTTTCCGGTCACCGATGGGCATACTCTGGTCATCACGAAGGAGCACTATAAGGATGTGTTCGACGCCGAGCCGTCTGCCCTGCAGGCCGTGGCGGCAAGCGCCAAACGTGTCGCGCACGCGCTCCAGCATGTGCTGGAGCCCGACGGTTTGATGGTGTTCCAACTGAATGGTCCTGCCGCGGGGCAGACCGTTTTCCATTACCACATGCACCTGATGCCCCGTGCCGATGGCGAGCCGCTGCAACTGCACGCACGCAAACCCGGGGACCCGGCCCTGTTGGAGGCACTGGCGGCACGGCTCAAAGCGGCTCTCGACGAGGAGAATTGAGGCTGGACCGGACGGGAGGAGCTGATCCCAGGCAAATCTGGCGCCGGGGTCTGCCGTGCCGCACTCCCGCCCAGCGCCGCTTACGGTGGCTGCCGTACGTTTGGCCGTTTTCTGCGAGTTCCGCCTGTCCGAACGCCTGGGGGTGGGTCAGGCCGTGCCGTTCCGGGGCGTGATGCCGAGCGCCTCCATCAGGTAGGGGACCGCCTCTTCGGTGAGGTTGAGTTCGGGCGCCAGGCGTTTTCCCAGACCTTCTGCGGTCATCAGTGCGAGGTTGATCATCGTCATGTGCCCGCGAGCCTGGATCCGGTGCCTTCTCAAGAGATCGAAAATCCGGCCGATTTCCAGTGTGACTTCCGTGTTGCCCAGTTCTTTGTTGATCAGTGTCCGGACCAATTCGCACATTTCCTTTTCATAGGTCGGGTAATCGGGGACGTTTCGGTGTGCCGCATTTTCGTAGAAAAGCCGGGCCACCGTCGGGCCATCTCCGTTGGCAAAGGCGAGGAGCGTGCGCGCTGTCATCAACCGATCTTCGTCCGTGAGTTCGCCGACCAGGCCGAGATCGAGCAGAACGACGCGGCGTGGCGGGAAGAAACGGATGTTGCCCGGGTGGAGGTCGGCATGCACGAACCCGTGCGAGAACACCATGCGGCAGACGCAACGCAGTCCCGCCTTGGCGATGCTCAGCGCATCCCCGCCGCTCGCGACCAGATCCGGTTCACGCACTCCCTCGATGAACTCCATGGTCAAGATTGCGTCCGTGCATCCTTCGGGGACCAGATCAGGAAAGTGGAGTTCGGGATCGTCGGCGAAATTTGCTGCAAACCGCCGGTTGTGGCGGGCTTCGTTCGTCAGGTGGATCTGTTGTTCGACGGCATCGCAGAAGTTTTCCATTGCCGCCTCGAAAGAAATGAGTCGCAGCGAAGGGATGATGCGTTCGAACCAGCGTGCCATGGCCAGCAACACCGAACGATCGAGTCGTACTTTCTCGACGATGTCGGGGCGGCGCACTTTCACGGCAACGGTCTGTCCCGTGGCACGCCAGACGGCACGATGCACCTGCGCCACGGAGGCTGCGGCGACGGGTTCCCTCTCGAAGGCGGAATAGAAGGTTTCCAGAGGTGCTCCCAACTCGGACTCGATCGTTTTGCGGACATCGGAGAAGGCAAAAGCCGGGACCTGATCCTGTAGTGCCGCCAACTCCCGGGTCAGAGCTGCGGGAAGGATATCTCCACGTGTCGAGGCGATCTGGCCCACCTTGATGAAAGTGGCTCCCAGCCGGGTGCTGGTGCGCACCAGTACCCGGCCCAAGGCCCGCAAGGTAGCGGACTCCTGGCCGCGAATGCGCCACTGTTCACGCAGAAACAACGCAGGCGTCCACGCACAGGCGGCAAGGATCTGCGCCGTGCGTCGTGCCACATGCCAGTTGTGATGCCGGACCGGCTCTTTCATGGGTCCGTTGTCTGGCCGATCGCGCCAGCGGAAGCAACCCGAAACGGTCCAGAACAAATTTGTCACATTGGCTTTACACGGGAAGGGACGGCCCATACTATCGCTGTCGATGCTTTCCCGCTTTTTCCCGACCGAAGGCAAGGTCTTCTTCGATCTGTTCGAACAACATGCGGCAACCACCCGTGAGGCGTCGGAATTGCTGCTGGCCATGCTCTCCAATCCGACGGATTTGATGGAGCAGGCACGGCGTATCGGTTCGCTCGAACACGACGGAGACGCGATCACGCATACCGCCGTCGAAACGTTGCACAAGACGTTCATGACGCCCTTTGATCGGGGCGACATCCACAGGCTGATCACGCGTCTCGACGACATTCTCGACTTGATCGAAGCGACTTCCGAGCGTGTCTGGCTCTATCGCATCGAAACCGTGCATTCCGATGCCGTACACCTGGCAGAAGTCCTGGTGGCGGCCGCCATGCAGGTGCATCTGGCGATGAAGGGGTTGCGCAATCTCAAGGATCCCGAAGGCCTGCTGCGCATCTGTACCGAGATCAATCGGCTCGAAAATGAAGGGGATACGCTTTTACGCAGCGCGTTGGCGCGACTGTTTCAGGACACGCAAGATCCGATCACCATCATCAAGATGAAGGAAATTTTCGACATTCTCGAGGATGCGGTGGATCGGTGCGAGGACGTCGCCAACGTTCTCGAAGGCGTCGTGCTCGAGTACACCTGAACTCGCAGGATCGTAACCTGAACGGATTTGGGGAAGGGGTGCACCGGTGACACTCGTCGTTTTCCTGATTGTGGTGGCGCTCGTGTTCGATTTCATGAACGGGTTCCACGACGCCGCGAACTCGGTGGCGACGATCGTGTCGACTCGCGTTCTGACCCCCTATCAGGCCGTGATCTGGGCGGCGTTTTTCAATTTCGTCGCAGCTTTTGGTTTCGGCGTTCATGTCGCCACCACGATCGGCAAAGGTATCGTCAATCCAGACGTGATCACTTCGTCGGTGATCTTTGCGGCTTTGGCATCGGCCATCGTCTGGGACATCATCACCTGGTACTACGGCCTTCCGACCAGTTCCTCTCACGCCCTGATCGCCGGGTTTGCCGGGGCTGCCATTGCCGCTGCCGGAACCCATGTAGTGATCACCTCCGGCCTCACCCGGATTCTCTTGTTCATTGTCGTTTCGCCGTTGATCGGATTGATTCTGGCCCTTTTGTTCACTTTCATCGTCTTCCGGCTGGCGCGCAACGCGATGCCGCGCAAGGTCGACAAGGTTTTTCGCCGCCTGCAACTGGTGTCGGCCGCACTCTACAGCCTCGGTCACGGCACGAACGATGCCCAGAAAACGATGGGTGTGATCGCTGTCCTGCTGTTCTCGGCGGGCTATCTCGGTCCCACCTTCTATGTTCCGCGATGGGTGATCCTGTCCTGTCATGCTGCCATTGCGTTGGGCACGATGTTCGGTGGCTGGCGGATCGTGAAGACCATGGGGATGCGTCTCACCAAACTGCAGCCGTACGGCGGCTTCTGTGCCGAGACAGCAGGCGCTTTCGCTCTTTTTGGAGCAGCCGCAGCCGGTATTCCCGTCAGCACGACGCAGACCATCACCGGGGCAATTGTCGGTGTCGGTGCCATGCGGCGACTGTCGGCCGTTCGCTGGGGAGTTGCCAGCCGTGTGATGTGGGCCTGGATTCTGACCATGCCGTGCACAGCCATCATTGCTGTGTTGATCATCGAAGTGCTGCGGATCTTCGGAATCGACGTCCAGGCACGCTGACTCTCACGCCTCTTCGAGAAGATACGCCAGGTCCTCGCGCGACAGAGACCGGGCGAATCCCTCTTCTCCCAGAATGTCTTGTGCCAAGGCCGCTTTGCGCTGCTGCAGGTGGAAGATCTTCTCCTCGATGGTGCCACGGCTGATCAGACGGTAAGCAATGACGGTGCGGTCCTGCCCGATCCTGTGTGTGCGGTCGATTGCCTGGGCCTCGACGGCGGGATTCCACCACGGGTCGAACAGCACGACATAACTGGCAGCGGTGAGATTCAGACCAGTGCCACCTGCCTTGAGGGAGATCAGGAAGACACATGGGTCGGGATCGCTTTGGAATGCATCGACGATGGCCGCCCGTCGTGTGGATTGCCCGGTCAACACGTGGTGTCCGATCCCGCGTTGTTTCATGGCGGTCCGTAGTAACCGAATACATTCGACGAATTGTGAAAAAACGAGAACCTTGTGACCTTCTGCGAGGATGGGTTCGAGTAGCTCGAACAGGGCGTCGAACTTCCCGGATCCCAGGTTGGTGACGCCTCCTGCCAGGTGCGGATGACAGCAGATCTGCCGCAGGCGTGTGAGCGCGGCCAGGATATGGATCTTGTTCTGTGCAATACCACCCGGCGTTTCAGAGAACTGGTCGATGATGTTCCGGCTGTGTCTGACCTCGGAGAGATAGAGCTGGCGCTGGCCTGCCGTCATTTCGCAATCCCATCGTTCCTCGATGCGTTCGGGCAGTTCTGGCGCCACTTCGCGTTTGGTGCGGCGCAGCAGGATGGGGCGCAGCTTGGCGGCCAGGAGAGTCCGGGCGTGACGCGGCGCATCGGGATGGTCGTAGAGGAGTTGAAATCGCGATCGCCGCCCGAGGTAGCCCGGGTTGACCACATCGACGATGCTGAACAGATCGAGAGCGCGGTTTTCCAGCGGTGTGCCGGTGAGAGCCAGCCGGTAGCGAGCCGGCAGGGAAGCTGCCGCCTGCGTCACCGCGGCGTCTGGATTCTTGATGTGTTGCGCTTCGTCGAGAATGACGGCCCGTAGCGGGATCTCGCGCCAGGCTTCGACATCGCGACGCAGGAGGGCGTAGTTGGTGATCACCAGATCATGCTGCGGAATTTCCGAACGCAAACGGTGGCGTACCTTGCCACTGGTGAGGAGAAGAGTGCGCAGCGAAGGCGTGAAGCGCTGCGCTTCGCGCTCCCAGTTGTGAACGACGGAGGCTGGGCAGACCACCAGGATCGGTCCGCTCCCCTCGCCCTCGCGCAGCAGATGCAACGCCCAGGCGAGCGCCTGCACCGTCTTGCCGAGCCCCATGTCGTCGGCCAGGATCGCGCCAGCCCCGATCGATGCCGTGTAGGCCAGAAATTCCACGCCGTGTCGTTGGTACGGGCGCAAGTCGGCCTTCAGTTCTGATGGCAGTGTGATTGCTGGCAGTCCTTCGAACGATTGCACTCGCTCCCTCAGTTGACGCACTGCATCGAGCGTTGCCGCATCCGCACCGAACTTTTCGAGCGCGGCCAGATTTTCCGGTTTCGCCGAGACGAGCTGCCAGACGCTGAGTTGCTGGACTCCCGCTCCCGCCTCGATGCCCAGGTCGGCCAGAACATCAGCCGCCGCGTCGTGCACTTCTGCCGCATCCCGTTGAACCCAGCCACTGGATATTTTGACGAAACGTGCCGTCGCATTGCGTAACGCCGCCAGATCCTCATCGGTCAGCTTCAATCCCTCGGCGGCCCATTCGGCCGATACGGAGAACCAATCGACTCCGCTCTTCTCGACTTGGAGCTTCGGCCAGACTCGTACTCCGTTGCCGAGGAGCCGGCGCATGCGCGCCGTGCCGAAGTACGCCACACCGCCAGGACGATTCTCCCAGGCTTCGGAAAAACGCACGACCGTGCTGCGGCTGAATTTCTGCCACCAACCGATATGTGCATCGCCCCATGTCGGAACCCGCCCGCCTGGACGCCCCATCGTCCCGGGACGCAGATCGAGTGACTTCATCCATTCCAACAAAGGTTCCATCGGAGCCGTCTCGGGTGCTTCGAGCCAGAATTCATTTTCTTCCGCCTGCGTGTCTTTCGATACGGGTGGAGACTGCGAAAAGGCCAGGTCTGGATCTGCCGCCGTTGAATCAGGCGTATCGACCTGGGCCACTTCCTCTGCTGGCACCTGCGTTTCCGAAGTCAGGCGCACCCAACGTCCACCCGGATCGTACTCGAAGACGATATCGTCCGTTCCGATGATGTCGGTCGGGGTCCAGGACGTCCGGTTTCGTGCGTAGATGCGTACCTGCAGCCAGTCGTCCTCGCGCAGATCGAATGCGGCCACCGGTTCCAGACGATAAAATCGAGTATGTTTCGTGACGATGTTTTCCAGGTGTGGAAAATGAGCCACCAGGGCGCTGAGCATGGTGGGTCGCTCGGCTGGTGCAAGCGGAAGACGGCCGATCTGAGCAAATCGTTCTGCGAGCCGGATGGGTGGTTCGTGTGTGACCGTGAAGAAGGTGCCGTCGCAGAGGATGGTGCTCAGTTGGATTCTCGTACCGTGATCATCCCGGAGATAAACGACATCATCCAGCGGACGCTGGCGACCGTCGGGCCAGACACATGCAAACTCGATGAACAGGTCTCCCCCCGTGCCGGAACAGACGGGTACGATACGCACTGGTTCAGCAGAGGCGCGCATGATCTGTCCCGGTTCGATCCCCGCTCGACGAGCCAGCGAGGGCTCGATCTCGTCATCCCAGGTAATGAACGGCGAGCCTGCGAGGCGGGAGACCAACTCCCGTACGCGTAAACCGTTCAGTTGCATACGTGTGTTGTTCGGGTCGTACCTGTACCCGGAGGCATACGTTTGGACCTGAGCGCAATCTGTCAGCCAGTCCAGCAGGAGAGCTTCTTCGGGTGAGAAAATATTGGGCCGCCGGTTCAGGTCACTGCGAATTTGCCGGATCTGTTGTGGTGTACGTGGTTTGTCCTGAACCCGTGGCGATGTGAGGCGCGGCTCGATCGTCAGCCAGAGCCGATCATTCTCCGTGATGAAGTTGAGAACGGCACGTAACTGCCGTTCGGCTGCACTGCGTTGCTCACCGGCCCACGAAAGTAGCGCCATGGCCAGGGCGGTGCGTTGGCGTTCTACAAATCGATCCTTGAGATCGGACCGGTCGAGATACTCATTCAGGTCACCGGGCACCTCGATGTCAGGAAGACGGGAGAGGGCTTCCGCCAAACGCCAGCACATGATGTCGGGATCGCTGTCATCCAGAATTTCCAGGAACAGGGGACTACGAATATCGATGCCATACCGATTGAGAGGATCGATCAGGGCCTGGAAGGAACGAAACCGCAACCACGGTTCGCGTGCCGCACGTAGGGTTTGTACGATCCCTGGCCGGGTGTCGCCCGTGGTCTTCCCGGCTCGTTGCGGTATCGATCGTGGCGCATCTGGAGTGGTCGGCCAGGTGCTTTGGTTCGCGGCCAACCAGGCCTCCCGCAACTGTGAGATGACGGCGGATGCGGCGGCATACGTGTGACTGCAATACGGTGCCGCAGGGCAGGTGCAGTCGGGTTCCCAGAAGGTTCCATCCCAGGTCCAAAGCACCCGGTACAATTCCCCGTCGAGGATTTGTGTCGTGAATCCCTTGTCAGCCGGTTCGATGGTACCGACCCGTCCGCTGACGACACACCCCCACCCATGACGCTGGGACTTCGGCGGAAATGTGTCCAGGTCTTCGATGAGCGCGTCGATCTGGTAGGAGGGGAGTGAAACCGGTATCGCGGAAGACATCAACCCACCCAGCGTGCCTGACTTGTAAGGAATCCGCAATTACCGGCTATGGCTCTCCGAGCTTTGCCCGGCGCGCCGCTCGCAGCAATCGATGGGTGGTCAACAGCTTCTGGGTTTCCTCTTTCCCCCGTGAGTGGTGCGCAGAGAGAGGAGGCGGTGGAACTGGATTTCCGCCCTCTCTCTGGAAAACCGGCCGCGGCAACCCGCGAGGGCAACCTCAGGCCGGGTGTTTCTTGGATCGTGAAAGAAGAGAGACCACGGGGGCCCGCTTGGGGGCTTTGCGCTCGCCGTGCGATGGGGCTGCCAGCCGCTCCGGCAATGCTACGACCATATTCCAATTCTTCTTTTCTTTCGACCACTTGCCCGTTGCGATCAGCTTCATCCTCAACCTCCCTCCCAACGCCTTTTGGATATGGGCAAGGGGCGTGCCAAAACGGCGAGACGTCGATTCCTCACTTTGGGCGCCAGAATGTGTACAAAACCGAACGTTCACGGCGGATAATTTTGAACGAATACGTGGCCATTGTTCATGAACCAGCGACGCTCGCGTTTTCGATGCGGTTGTCCTCTTCGGTGTCGATGAAGAATTCCCCTCATCCGGTGTGATGGAGGCCGCTGTCATCAGATTTCTCCCTGCGCTTTGTGCGGACACCCGATCGGCGATGGCAAAGTTCCGAGGCGGGTGATAGTCACCTCGCATTCTGCTCATGGTGCCCCGCGATCCCCCATTCTGCTGGTCGCTGTGGTGGCGATCGTGCCGCCGCAGTCATACGCTCGCTACGGCCGTTTTTGTCCTCTCGTTGCTGCTCTGCCGAGCGTTGGTCTTCGCTGACCCTGTTCCCACGCCTTCACCGACCGGTCCGATCCCATCCTCATCCCAGTGTCCGATCGGTACTTTGAATCGGGATATTTATGCAGAGGCGCCTCGTGAGACTGTGCGGACGCCCAAGAAGGACGCGTGGGAGCGGCAGCAGGGGGATCGAAACGCACAGCGTCTGGCGCTGCGCGCTCGCCTGGCCGGCTGGCCGCAGGCGCTTCTGGTGCCGCGCGATTCCATCGTTCAGCAAGACTTTCTGATGCGGGTGGCGAGGGACACCTGGCGGGGGCTCGTCGCATTGCGGGACCGCGAAAACGGTTTGCCTCTCGATAACGTGCGGTTCGGAGCTTCTTCGGTCGATATTCAAGAATCCCGTATCGGCGATTACACCAGCACTTCGAATATCGGTCTGTTTTTGATGGGCGCTGCGGCTGCCTACGAGATTGGTCTCGAAGATCGTGCGGGAGCGCTATCGCTGGTGCGCCAGGTGTTCGCCACGTTGAAGCGGCTCGAACGGCACGAGGGGTTCTTCTTCAATTACTATGATACGACCTCACTCGAACGCACGAGTCATCTCCTTTCTTTCGTGGACTCTTCGTGGCTGGTCGCTGGACTCATCGTGACGCGGCAGACTTTCCCCGAGTTGGCTGCCGAAGCCAGCTCCTGGATCGATCGGATGGACTTCCGGATGTTCTACGATCCGAAGCTGCGTTTGATGTCTCACGGCTATTATGTCGATCCGGGTCGCGTTTCGCCTTTCCATTACGGCGCGCTCTACACCGAGGCGCGGGTGGGGGTTCTCATTGCGGCCGGTAAGGGGGACGTTCCTGAAGACGTCTGGTACTCGATGGCAAGGATCTACCCGCCAGCGTGCGACTGGCAGAGCCTCCCGCCGTCTGGTGTCCATTTGCAGACGGTGCGTGGGCATTCCATCTTGAGTGGATATTATGAATGGCGCGGTATCCGCTTCGTGCCCTCCTGGGGCGGAAGCATGTTCGAAGCGCTGATGCCGACTCTGGTCGTCGACGAGAGCAGCCTGGCGCCCCAGGGGTTGGGCGCCAACGACCTGGCGCACGTGCAGGTCCAACGCAAATACGCCCGCGAGGAACTGGGCGATCCCGTGTGGGGACAATCTCCCTGTTCCACGCCGGAAGGGGATGGGTATAAGGAGTATGGTGTGCCCTTGCTGGGGACGCGCGGCTATCGTGCCGGCGCTGTGACACCACACGCCTCGGCCCTGGCGCTGGCGGCCGATCCGGAGGCCGCTGCGGCGAATTTGTGGGAATTGACGCGTCGCTACGACATCTACGGTGATTTCGGATTCTACGACTCGGTCGATCCGAAAAACGGGGCGGTTGCGCACAAGTATATGGCACTGGACCAGTCGATGATCCTGATCTCGATTGCCAATGCCGTGAAACCCCACTGCATTCAACAACGGTTTGCTGCTGATCCGATCGGGCAGCGAGCGCTGCCGTTGCTTGCGGGCGAGGACTTCCTCGGCGCTTCGGCGGAGTAGACCGTTCGCACGCTGGACTCGCCTGAATGTCGAAGATCTACCGTGTGGCCCGGCCGTGCCGGCCTTTGCTGGCGGAACCTTGAATCCGGACAGGAGAGTCTGATCGTGGGATCTGGGACGTGGGACCGTACCGAGCGATCATTTCTTTCGTTTCGGTTTCCTGCATAAGACAGGTGCGGCATGGCGAGCGTCGAACTCGTGGCGGTTTCGAAGGTGTTTCCGGATGGCACGTACGGCTTGCGGGAATGTTCGCTGTCTGTGGACGATGGTGAACTGCTGGTAGTCGTCGGTCCCTCGGGATGTGGCAAGTCGACACTTCTGCGGTTGGTGGCCGGACTGGAATCGATCACTGCTGGCACATTGCGCATTGGAGATCGTGAGGTGAACGACCTGTCGCCCCAGGAGCGCAACGTGGCGATGGTCTTTCAGGATTACGCGCTGTACCCCTTCATGACGGTGCGCGGCAACCTGGAGTTTCCCCTGCGGATGCGCGGTCTGTCTCGGTCCGCCATTGATCGCCAGGTGAACGAGGCAGCCCGATTACTGGATATCTCATCACTTCTCGACCGGCTGCCGCGCCAACTTTCCGGTGGGCAACGCCAGCGTGTTGCCATGGGGAGAGCTCTGGTACGCCAACCGTCGGTTTCACTGCTCGATGAACCTCTGTCCAACCTCGATGCCAGGTTACGCGTACAGGTGCGCGCGGAGATTGGTGAACTGCAAGAACGTACACACACGACAATGATCTATGTGACACACGATCAGGTGGAGGCCATGACATTGGGCAGGCGTGTTGCGGTTCTCGACAAGGGATACCTGCAACAGGTGGCCACACCACGTGAGGTCTACGAACGCCCTGCCAACGAGTTCGTTGCTGCATTCATCGGTAACCCCCCGATGAATTTGTTTGTGTCGCGAATCCTTGGCGAAGGAGATCGGGTTTTTGCGACGATTGGAACGCAGCGGTTGTCCCTCGATCCGTCCACACTTCCCGCAACGATCCGCTTACCCGTTGAAGGCAAGGTGGGGGTTCGGCCAGAAGCCTGGCGCCTCATTCCGCCAGAAGATGGAGATGGTCTGCGCGCCCAGGTCGAACATGTGGAATACCTCGGTTACGAGACTCTCGTGCACGTCGTTACGGGTGACGCGGAGCCGCAGCGTTGGACGGCGCGCTTGCCGCGCATGCAGTCGTTCTCCAAGGGGCAATCAATTGCTCTTGCAGTCGATCCACATCGGGTCCATTTCTTTGACTCAGACGGTCGCGCCATGCGCGGCTGAAGTTGGGGAGAAGAAAGGGGAAATTCGATGCCGGTCGAACGAGAAGTTGCTCGACAGGGTTTGTTGAAATACATCGCCAAAAAGGGTGGTTCGATCCCGATCCGGGAGCTGCATACACACAGTATGGTATTCTTCCAGGCGGGGCATCAGGCGTTTTCAGAACTGATGGAAGGTCTCGTGGCCGACGGGTTGGTGGTCTACGATCGGTCGACCAACATCTTCAGTCTGACGGAGAAGGGGGGAAGCCATCCCCAGGGAGACGGCTAGGATTTCGTCTTCGCTTCCCTCCACAGGGAGTCCAGCTCTTCGGGCGAGGTCGCGTGGATGTCTTTCCCTTGTGACAGGAGCTGTTCTTCGATGTAGCGGAAGCGCTTGAGAAACCGGTCGCTTGCGCGTTGCAGCGCATCTTCCGAGTGCAGGCTGAGGTGGCGCCCGAGAGAACTGGCAGCAAAAAGCAGGTCGCCCAGTTCCGCTTCGATGCGATCTGGATCTCCGCCGTCGAGGGCTTCCTCCAGTTCGGCCAGCTCCTCACGCAGTTTTGGCACGACATCGGATGCGTGTTGCCAGTCGAAACCGACGTGGGAGGCTTTTTCACCGAGACGGTGGGCTCGTGAGAGTGCTGGAAGTGCACGAGGAACACCGGCGAGTACGGATCGGTCTGCCGTGTTTTTGCGCTCCTCCGATTTGATCTTCGACCAGTTACGCAGGACTTCCCCGGCGTCTTCTACGGAAGCATCGGCAAACACGTGGGGGTGGCGGCGGACCATCTTTTCATTGATGCCGCGCACGACATCCTCGATCGTGAACCGACCCGCCTCACGCGCCATCTCCGCGTGGAAGACGATCTGCAACAGGAGATCTCCGAGTTCCTTGCGCAGTTCATCGAAGTCGCCGGTGTCGATGGCCTCGGCCACTTCATAGGCCTCTTCGATCAGGTAGGGTTTGATCGAGGCGTGTGTTTGCTCACGATCCCACGGGCAGCCACCAGGGGCACGCAGGCGCGCCATGATCTGCACGAGTTCGGTGAATGCCTCGGCGGCGCTCATGATGGTCGATCGTCCGGACGGTCAGACCGCCAGCAGGCGATCGAGTTCGCCACCCTGGTCCAGAGCATGTAACTCGTCGAATCCGCCGATCGGTTTGTCGTCGATGAAAATCTGCGGCACCGTGCGGCGGCCCGATGTTTTGATCATTTTTGCCCGCATCTCGTCGTCGTGGCCGACATCGACTTCCTCGAACTCCACGCCTTTGTTCTGCAAAAGTCGTTTGGCGCGCACGCAATAGGGACAATGCCGGGTCGTGTATACGATCACCTTGGCCATGGGGAATCGGACTCCTCGAAGTAAAGCTACTGGCACCGGGCCAGGGGCGCAAGGACCCCGCGGATTGGATACCGATCGTTCTCCTGGTGTGTGCGGTCCGCGGCCCGTCGAGTCATTTTCCGCTCGTTACAGCCGCAGCGTGGTCTGCAGGTGTTCTGGCTCGAAGCGGATACCGATGTAGAACGAACCGAACAGGCCATAGACGGCGCTTGCCTCGTCGTACCGGAGTTCGTAGACGATATCGCGAATTGCGTTGATGTCCTTGGAGAACAGGGTGACTCCCCACTCCCAGTCATCGATTCCGGTGCAGGTCGTGATGAGTTGGGTGACCCGGCTTGCGAATTGACGCGCGGAGTTGCCGTGTTCCAGCATCAGCTTTTTTCGCGTTGTGAAGTCGAGCCTGTACCAATTGTTCTTTTCGCCCCGTGCTTTGGACATCGGATAGAAACAGAAGATCGGGTAGTTGCCGGGTAGCTGTGGGTGGAGGCGCGATCCGGCATAGATTGCCGTGCGTTTACGTAATTGTGCCAGACGAGCCGCGAAGTCCGGGCTGGCAGGGTCGAGTTTCTGTTCCTCGATCAACAACCTCGTCCAATCCGATTCGTTGGTGATGTATTCGCTGGCTTCGGTGAGCGACAGGAATTCGTAAGTGGGGACGAGACAGGTCCCCAGCGTCGACGCGGCGATCTCCTGGGTGATCTGCTGCACTCGCCACAAATCGGGATGTACAGCCATGACTGCCAGGTCGAACTTCGTCACGCCGGCAAAGACGAGCAGTTGCATACCTTCTTCCTGTGCCGTGGAGGAACACCAATGGCGGAATTCCTCGATGCCAGCCTGGCGGGCGCTCTCTGGCATGGCCCGCCAGCGGGCGCGGTCGATGCGGTAGAATAAATGAATGACGTTCCAGCCGGTGGAAGCCACCAGGCCGCTTGGGATTTCACTCATGTGTTACCTTCCTTCTGGTGAATCGTCCTAATGAAGCCTTCGGGGGCGCGCAACGTTGCATCCGGTTCTGTGCCGTTGTCAGCATGGAGGGCGAGCGATAGCGTGTATCCCCGTGTCACAAACGGTTCACATTACGGGTCTTTCTTACGGGGCGCACGGAGTTGGCCGCGTCGACGGCAAGGTCGTCTTCGTGCGCCACGTAGTGCCCGGAGAAGATGTAGAGGTGGAGATCCGCGAGGATCACGGATCTTACGCATACGCCGAGGCACTGCGGATCCTCGATCCCGCGGCTGGCCGCCGGCTTGCACCATGCCCGTATCTGCCGCGCTGCGGGGGCTGTCCGTGGCAGCACATGAACTACGATGTGCAACTGCGGGCCAAAGAACAGAATCTGCGTGATCACCTGGCGCGCACAGCGCACCTGCCCGATGTCGATGTGGTTCCTATCATCGGTACTGGTGCGGAGTTTGGCTATCGCAGCCGTCTTTCGCTCCGCATTGCCGGTGGGGAGGTGGGTTTCTACGCTGCCGCCAGCCATGATCTGGTTCCTATCGAAAACTGCCTTCTGGCCGATTCCTGCGTGAATGATCGGATTCATTCCGCACGCGAGCTGGTGCGGCTGTTGCAGAGTCCGGTGCGCCGTCTCGAGATTGTCCATGGCAGTGACGAGCCCGGCGTGGTGTTCGTGGGTGAGGTCGAGGGGGAGTTTTGCCGCGCCGACGACCATACGCTGGCCTCGTGGCTGCGCGTTCAACCGTGCGATGCGGTACGTGGTGTCGTTTTGCACGGGCGGCGCTGGCGCCGCCGTTGGGGTGACGACCTGCTCACCGTGCGCCCGCTCCCCGGCGAACCGCTGCGGGTGCGTGCCGGCCTTTTTGCGCAGGTGAATCCGCGGATGAACGAAGTTCTCGTACGGACAGTCCTCGATCTGGCTGCCCCCTCGCCGGGACTGCGGGTGCTCGATCTCTATGCGGGCACCGGCAATTTCAGTTTGCCTCTGGCGCGTCGCGGCGGCGCGGTCGTGGCTGTTGAACAGAATCCATTGGCGGCTGAGGACGCGCGCGACAACGCGACACGTGCCGGTCTGCAAGAGAGCCTGCGTGTCGTGCGCGGCAATGCACGACGCGTGATCGACGATCTCCGTGCGGCGAAGGCAACGTTCGACCTCATCATTCTCGATCCCCCGCGCAACGGTGCGGCCGAGATTGTGCCTGCTCTGTTGGAGTTGCGTACACCGGTGCTGATCTACGTATCCTGCAATCCGGCCACACTGGCACGCGACTTACGCGGTCTGGCAGCGGCCTACCGTATCGATTTCGTACAGCCAATCGATTTGTTTCCACAGACTTATCACGCCGAGACCGTCGTTCGCTGTGTGTTGACTTGAGCCAGAGGCGCTCGTAGAAAGGTCGAGGTAGCACGCCACGTGAGTCCCCGCCGTACGTCCTACGCCGCACGACCCACTCAGCCGGTTACCGTGGCGATGAGGATCCCCCTGATGAGCAGCAGACCGCAGAAATCGTATAGGCCGAAAGTCACCATCATTCCTGGCAAAGGCGTGGCACAAACGCTCAATTATCTGCTGGAGGATCGAGACAAGCTGGATTGGTTGCTTGCCGTCGGGCGTAACGAGAACGGTGAAATCTTTTTTTATGATACGGGTGGCGACATCATCGAGGATATCGGCACTCTGGAATATTTGAAGGAACGTATCATTCGCGCTCACTTTGGTGACGAATCGGAGTGACGTCCTGCATCGTGTCCTGACGGGAACAGCTTCCCTGAAAGTACGGGGAAGGGCCGTTTGCTGGCTGCATCGCCTGACGATCGCAACAGCATCCGGAGCATTTTTCCTGGGTACGGTTGCCTCTGCTGGTGCCGAGTGGGCATCACGCGGGATGGTGGCGGCGGAGCATCGGCTGGCCGCAGAGGCCGGGATCGCGATGCTGGAAAAAGGGGGCAACGCGGTTGATGCGGCAATTGCGACATCGTTTGCCGTGTGTGTTGTGAATCCCTCCTCGTGCGGGATCGGTGGTGGCGGGTTCATGCTCATTTCCATGGCTGGTGAAGGCCGGACGGTAGCTCTCGATTACCGCGAGACGGCACCGGCGCGAGCGGAGCGCGACATGTATGTACGTGATGGCGTTGCCGTTGCCGAATTGAGCCGGCGAGGTGGACTTGCCGTGGCCGTCCCGGGAGAAGTTGCCGGACTGGCACTGGCGCACCGGACTTACGGGACTCTGCCCCTGGCTGTTGTCATGGAACCAGCCATCCGTCTTGCTCGTGATGGTTTCGCGATCGAGCCGCATCTGGCGTACGAGATCGCCACACATTCCGACGGTCTGAAGCAGGATCCTTACCTGGCTGGCACCTTCCTCCATGCCGATGGTTCGCCTCTGGTAGCCGGGGAGGTTCTGCGACAGGCCCCGTTGGCGGAGACACTCAGCCGAATTGCACAGCAAGGACCGGATGCCTTTTACCGTGGTGTGGTTGCCGAACAGATCGTTGGCGCGGTGCAGGCCGCTGGGGGTGTCCTGTCCCGTGAAGATCTGGCTGGTTACGAACCGAGATGGCGTGTGCCGATCAGCGGTCTGTACCGCGGCTATGAAGTGGTCAGCATGCCTCCTCCCAGCTCGGGTGGAGGTGTGATCCTCGCGGCGCTCGGCATCCTGCGTGATGATGATCTGCGGGCTCTTGGCCATGACTCGGCGACCATCGATCATCTCCTTGCGGAGACCATGAAGCATGTCTTTGCCGATCGAGCTTCCTTCTACGGCGATCCCGACTTTATACCGGTGCCGATCCTGAGCTTGCTGTCGCGGCCGTCGACCGGAGCGCTACGCCGCCGCATCAAGGCGGCGCAAACTTTCGCTCCGGAATCCTATGGCAGCCACACAGTGACGGTACATCCGCCGTACGATGGGGGTACCTCACATCTGTCGGTCATGGATGCTCAGGGCAATGCCGTGTCGTGCACGACAACCATCAACACCGGTTTCGGGGCCCTTCTGGGTGCGGGTGAGAGCGGCATCATCCTCAACAACGAGATGGATGATTTTTCAGCGCAACCGGGTGTGCCCAATATCTATGGTCTGGTCGGTAGCGAGGCGAACTCGATTGCGCCCGGCAAACGACCTCTGAGCAGCATGAGTCCGACGATTGTCTTCAAGAAGGGTGTGCCGGTGATTGCCCTCGGCGCATCGGGTGGCCCGTTGATCATCACGGGCACTTTGCAGGTGCTGTTGAACATGGTTGCCTTCGGTATGGACGCGGCAGCCGCGGTGGCGGCGCCGCGGCTGCATCATCAGTGGATACCGGCGACGTTGTTCGTCGAACCGGGTATTCCGGAGAAGGTAAGGATGGCGCTTGCGCGGGCGGGGCACACCGTGAAAGAACTGCCCGCCATGGCCGCGGTGCAGGTGGTGCGTCGAGAGGGTGGACGGTTCGAAGGAACTGCCGATCCCCGCAAGGGCGGGGCTGCTGTAGGATGGTGAAGCGAGTGTCTGGGAAGCACCATTTGCGTCGTGTTTGGAACTCGACCTGGTTCAAAGTTGTCTTGAGCCTGGTGCTCCTCGTCGTCCTGCTCGGGCGTACCGACCGGCACGAGTTGATGGAAGCCTTTGGGGGTGCCCAGCCATCGTGGGTGGTGGGAGGCTTCCTGATGTATCTGGCCAGCATGGTCGTTTCGGCCCTGCGTTGGACCATGTTGTCACGACCTCTGGGATTCAATGAATCGACGCGGAACTTTTTCGGAGCCTACTTCACCGGCATGTACATGAACCTTTTCGCTCCGAGCACAGTCGCCGGGGACATTGCGCGCGCACTCTTCATCGCCGGAGGGCCCGGCCGCCGTGCGCTGGCTTTCACGACCGTTCTGGCCGATCGCGGTCTGGGATTCGTCGTGCTCGTTTGGATCGGTGCTCTTGCCATCATTCTGCAGCCGTCCTACCGCGTCCCGGCGCTGATCTACTCGGCGGCATGGATTGTCCCGCCCGCAACGGTGCTTGGCTGGCTCTTTGGAGCGAAACTCGTTGTGCGTGTCTTCGACAAGCAGAGCCGTTGGCGGCGTATGGTGGAACAGGACCTACAGCCCTACTGGCACGATGTGCGGCTGCTTGTGGGGACGAGCGTTGTCGCCACCTTCTTCCATTCGTTGCAGATCGGTTCACAGGTGCTCCTGGCACACGCACTCGGATTGAACGTGCCATGGAGTTACTTCCTGATTTTTGTGCCCATCGTGAATATCGCTGGTATGGCACCCCTCAGCTTCAGCGGAATCGGAGTGCGCGAATATGGTTACGTATACTTTCTTTACAAGGTTGGCGTGGAACGCCACTCTGCCGTAGCTCTCGGCTTGCTCGCCAGTGGTGTCGTCCTCCTCTCCGGTATTGCCGGTGGGCTCGTCTATTTGTTCTGGAAGAACGAACGTACGGAGGCAGTCACCCGGGCCGTCGCGGCAGAAGAGGAAAGCGAAGCCTGAGGCGGGAAGGGACAGACCCGATACCCCATACCATCAGCCTTCCGCTGGCATTCCATGGCTGGGAGGGTTCGCGGGCACGGGAATGGTTGTCAGAACCTGGGCCTGACGTTTACCGGTCCTGGTGATTGCCCGCGCCCCTGGGCCGGTTCGCTGCTTGACTGCCCTCCTCGATTCCCCGGGCCTGTTTTCCCTGGCTGCCTCGTATCCGATTCCTCAGGAACCATTCTTCCGGGTGTGGGTAGAGATAGGTTTGCGCCAGCAGGTGCGCGTCGCCATGCAACTCGATCTGGCACCGCAGTAGACGGATCGGGCAGGTCAACGGCGCAAATCCCCGGCTGTAGTCTTCGATTGCGACAAGCAGCCGCTCTTTTGCGGAGGCTCCGATGCGGATTTCGATATATTCGAGGATGCGCCGCAGGACTTGGAGATGACTGCACTTCGGTGCGGGCACGGACAGTCCCTGCATGAATTCGACTGTGTATTGGTCCTGCAGTTCGTCAGAGAACTCGCCTGAAGCCTGGGCGAGCATCGCTTCGAGTCGCTCGTACCTTGAGGGAGTGTGGACCCATAGTTGCAAGCGATGCGCGGTGTGGAATGCGACGAGATCCCGCAATTTCCATCTTCGTTTGAAGAGAGCGCGGAGCCTCCGATAGGCGAAAACCCGTTCAAGGAAGCTCTCCTGCCGATCAGGACTGTCGAGATGCCCCTCCTCTGCCACCGGCAAGGACGGATGAGATTCCAGCAGTGCAGCGGTAAACAGGCCGCGGCCATCGCCGAACGCCACGCCTTTTTCGTCGTAAACCGTTACCCCTTCCATTCCACAACTCGGCGAGTGGCTTTTCACGATAAATCCACTGAGGTCGAGTCGGGCCAATTCCTGAATTCGACGCTCGACATAGTGCCGCATTGTCGCGGTGTGGTCGGTATGTGCCGACGGCATCATCAGATGGATGCCGTCTTCTTGCCGTTCCAGCCGTAGGGTCGGCCGTGGCACATCAAGGCCCAGTTCCACTTCAGGACAGACAGTCACCCAGTCGACATGCTGTCCCAACGTGCGGGCAAGGAAGTCGTGCCGCTTGTGACCGCCATCGAAGCGAACCGTGTTTCCGAGCAGGCAGGATGAAACCCCGATCCGGATGCGTGGCGCGGGCGGGTGGTTTTCGCCGTGCTCGCTCAGAAGCCTACCTGGGTGAGTCCGACGACCTCCACGGTCGACACGAAATGTCCATCCGTGCGCTCGGGGAGAGGCGGTGAGACCGGGAATTGCAACTGATATGTCTCGCCGGCCGGAATCTCGTTCGGCACGACGTAGGTGTCCGTCCGTCCCGGATTATCGTGTCCCGGATTCCTCTCGTCACGCCAGAGCCATGCGTGACGCACCATCAAGCGTACGTCGCGCAAGGCGCGCGGCGAGTGGTTGACCAGCACGCCGGATACCGATTGTGGAGTCACGCGGACATTCCGCAATGTCACGATCGAACTGATCTCTTCGGTAGTCGTCACCGTGCCTGAATCCGCCCGTGCCGTGCCAGATGCAAAAACTCCGAAGCAGAACAGAAATACAAAAAACCATCGCAACATGTTCATTTCCATCTTCCTTGCGCGTTATATGCAACGAGAGCTGCACACGGGCAACCAACGGATAGGCTTGCATCGCCGATGAGCTCTGGTTTGCTTACGGGGATGTTCCTTTGCGGATGCGTGGGCCACCTCACTCGGGATGTGTGCCTCGGCCACGAGGGAGCGAGAGGATGAAACCCGATGCGTGATCATGCCTTTGGACCGCCGCCGCGGGCATCTGAGCAGCCCGATCTTTCCGAGGTCCATCCGAAGTTGCTGGTTGGGGCCTATCCGATACCTGTGAATGCCCGATGGCTGAACCAATGTCATGCGGTGACGGCGGTTGTGAATCTGCAAGACGATGGTGACCTGCGAAGCAAAGGCCTGCAACTTTCCGAATTGGAGGCCGCCTACGATCATGCACGAATCGTCTTTTCCCGTGTTCCGATCACCGACTACGACCCGTCGTCTCTCGTCGCACAACTCGAACGTGCCATCGATGCGGTGGATACATTCATCCGGGATGGACACCGTGTCTACCTCCATTGCAATGCAGGCGTGAATCGGGCGCCCACGGTTGCCATTGCCTGGTTACACGCGCGCGGCGGACTCTCGTTGGCAGAGGCGTATGATCTCGTCCGCCAGCGTCGCCCCTGTGCTCCTTACGTGGAGGTGTTGAAAGACTACTTCCGCGCGTGACGGAAAGAGGGCCGTGTGTGGGCTTGATCCCTTTTCCCGACCATTGGGCGCCGGCTGAATCAGAATCTTTCCCGATCATACGTCGCGATAGAGTTTTGCTCGTTTTCGTACTGGCTCCAGCAGGGACGACAGATCATTCGGTTCCATTTCGTAGCCGCGGGGGTGTGGTGGATGTGCCCCCACACCGAGGGCATCCAGAACCGCTGGCATCTGGTAGTAGCCCAGATACGTAGGGAAGCTGAGCGCAGCGAACATCCCTGCTGCAACTTCCTGTAGGGCTTCGAGTGCGGCCGCTCGATTTTCTGGAGTGATGGCGGCGAGCGACGCGGCACCGTGGCGGCGCGCAATGTCTTCCGCGGCCTGTAGCCCTTCGACGAGAATGGGTCGCAGTTCCGGAGAGGTCTTCAGGCTTCGTTCGATGTACTCGCCAACTCCCGCCACTCCCGCGGCGGGCATCTTTCCGTCGTCACTGGCTGGCAGGATGGTGTCCAGGATAAAGGCCAGGTCGCTGCGCTGTCGTTCGCTGAACGTCTCGTTTTCCATTGTGTCATCCATCTGTGCGCTCGCAGGAGTTCAATCGAAGAGGTTGGTCAGATTTTTCTTCATCTGATCGGCGATGTAGAGCGCCAATGCCTGGATCGTATGTGTTGGGTTCACCGCGGCTGCGGTCACAAAGATACTGCCGTCGATGATGAACAGATTGCGCACGTCGTGGCTGCGACCCCATTCGTTGACGACCGAGGTTTCCGGATTCAGTCCCATTCGTGCCGTGCCCATGAGATGCCATCCGGCCAGACGCAGTGGCGATTCGACGACTGTCTCGCGGGCGCCTGCAGCGGCAAATACCTCCTGTGCCCGGGCCACGCCGTGTGCCAGCATTTTCTCGCTGTTGTCGCTGAGATTGTATGTGATCTTTGCTGCTGGGATCCCATTCGAATCGGTCAGGTGCGGGTCCAGGGTGACACAATTTGCAGGGTCGGGCAGATCTTCGCAGATGGCCAGAATACTGCCGGTTCTTTCGAAGAGACTCGCGTAGCCACGATGGTGTTCCGCGCCGTTGGGGAGGCGGCCCTGCATGGTGCCCCACATCATCGTCAGCAGGGGACCGAAGCCGCGCGATATCTCGAACATGTAGCCGCGTACGAAATCGCGCGATGGATCGGTTTCGTAGAACTCATGGCTCCAGATGCAACAGCCGGTTGCACCCTTGTAGCTTTGCAGGGGCTCGTCAAAGATGCCGGTGATCATCGCATAGGGGTGGAACATGAAATTCCGGCCGACCTGTCCGCTGCGGTTCGCCAGACCGTCGGGGAACTGCCTGGATCGTGAATTCAGCAGCAGACGGGGTGTCCCGACGCCGTTACAGGCAAGGACGACCACTTCTGTTTTCTGCCGGCGCTCGACACCGTTCTCGTCGTAATAAATGACACCTGTTGCCATGCCGTTCTCACCGACGGTGATTTCACGCACCCTGCAGTTCGTGCGTATACGGACACCGCGCCGTACGGCCTCCGGCCAGTAGGTGACGTCCGTACTGGCCTTTGCTCCTGTCGCGCAGCCGAGCATGCACGTGTTCGCATTGACGCAGCGTGCCCTGCCTTCGTATTCCCGGCTGGCAATGGCACTATCCGAAGGCCACCAGTGCCAACCCAGCTTATTGAAACCCTGAGCGAGAGTGACCCCCAACTTGCCCAAAGGCAGAGGGGGTAGTGGCACCTCTTTGGGGGGATAGGCCGGATCGCCCGCCAGACCTGATACACCCATCATGCGATCGTTGATGGCGTAGTATGGGGCCAGCGTCGCGTAATCGATCGGCCAGTCGTCGCCCACCCCATCGAGTGTCTTTGTGCGAAAGTCCGAGGGGTGGAACCGCGGAAAGTGTCCGGCAAACAGAATGGTGCTGCCACCGACCGCATTGAAGTTCGATACGGAGATGGGAGAGCTGCCATCGTTGACAGGATAGTCTTCCGGGCGGTTGCGGCCGTTTGGACTGAAGGCAAAGTCGCTCAGTTGCCGCATCTCCCAGTCGAAATCCATTCCGGGATACTTCGCTGGATTCATCCAGCCCCCCTGTTCGAGACAGAGGATGTTCATCCGTGTATCGGCGAGGCTCCAGGCCATGGCTGCTCCGGAGGCACCTGCGCCAATGATCAATACGTCGACGGTTTCTTCAGACATCGTTCGTTCTGTTACATCCTCGGATGGGCTCCAGACAACTGGTCCGTCACCGGAGTTACCGTACCGCCCGGTGATTGCCCGTCTGCCGGCAAGCGGGCTATCACACGACCGGAGGTATTCCATGCGAGAGCTGGTCCGGTCTTGTTCCTATACGGTGTTGCTGATCCCTCTGTTGTTCGTCCTGTCTGCTTGTGGATCGGACACTGTCGCTCAACGGGTGGAGGAGCCTGTCATTCTTCGCGGAGATGGTGTGGCGCGCCCACAGATCGAAGGTCCGGTGAGTGGTGGGCAAGGCCAGCCTTTTCTTGCCACGACCACTTTCGATCTGGCCGAGGCCGGTTATTCCGAAGCGGAGTTTTTTCTTTCCGGAACTGCCAGCTCCTATCGTACCGAAACGGCCTTACAGTCGGATGGTCACTGGAGCGTCCATCCGGCCGGCGAGGCTGCCTACCGCACACGTATTGTCGTCTACCGTCCGATCGATCCGAGGAAATTCAACGGCACGGTGATCGTCGAGTGGCTCAACGTCAGTGGGGGTCTCGATGCTGCGTCGGACTGGCTCATGGGGCACCGTGTGCTTGTCCGCGAGGGATTTGCCTGGGTGGGGGTCTCTGTCCAGTATGCCGGCGTTGAGGGGGGCGGTTCGCTGCTCGGTCTGATCACCGCCGATCTCAAGACGATGGATCGGGAACGATACGGATCCCTGGTACATCCAGGGGATAGTTTTTCGTATGACATTTTTTCCCAGGTTGCTCAGGCGATCCGCCGCCCTGGTACCGTTCGCCCCCTGGGTGATCTCGATGTGCGTGCGGTGATTGCTGCGGGAGAATCACAGTCCGCCTTTCGCATGGTCACCTATGCCAACGGAGTTCATCCGATCGCCGACATCTACGACGGCTTCTTCATTCACAGCCGTGGCGGCAATGGTTTGGCCGCAGCCGCGCTTTCGGAATTGCCGCAGGCGGAGATTGCGGTTCCCAATGCAACGTTGATCCGGAGCGATCTGAATGTGCCGGTGTTCACGTTCCAGACGGAGACGGATCTGACCATTCTCGGGTCTGCTTCCATACGCCAACCCGACACTGACCGCCTGCGATTATGGGAAGTGGCCGGCACGGCGCATGCAGATACCTACACCACGATCGTGGGGGCGGAGGATCGGGGTAATTCGCCAGCTATTGCCGATCTCATCCTGACCACCTCGCCCGTGATCGGCTTCGATTGTGCGCAGCCCGTGAACTCGGGCCCGCAACACTTCGTCTTGAATGCGGCCTTGCATGCAATGAACCGTTGGGTACGGGAAGGGATTGCTCCGCCTCTGGCACCGCTGCTCGAGGTGGCGGGAGGGACGTTACCCAGTCTGTTGCGTGACCAGTACGGCAATGCAAAAGGGGGAATCCGCACGCCCTACGTCGATGTGCCCATTGCGAAATTCACCGGAGACGCGCGAGGCTCGATCCTTTGTCTTCTTTTTGGCACCACGACGCCGTTCACGGCGGAGCGTCTGGCCGAGCTTTATCCGACCCACGACGCATACGTCCGGGCCTACGAGGATGCGACCGATCGCGCCGTTCGGGCAGGGTTCATTCTCCCGGAGGATGCTCGACTGATGAAGAGCGCGGCAGCGGCTTCCTCTGTAGGCCGATGAAGAATCGTATCTGATCCATGCCAGTGGGGGATACCTCGGGCGGTGCGTCAGGCGACAGTGGTTTGGGACTCTCTGTCTTGGTAGGAGAAATTTGATGCGAACGAAGATAACCGGGATGTTGGGTGTGGATTTTCCGATCCTTGCGTTTACGCACTGCCGGGATGTGGTGGCGGCTGTAACAAATGCGGGTGGGTTTGGTGTTCTGGGAGCCGTGGCCCACACGCCCGAGCAACTCGATATCGATTTGAAATGGATTGCCGAACAGACGAAGGGCCGGCCATTTGGAGTCGATCTGCTGATTCCCAGCAAGTACGCCGGCGCGGAATCGGGTGGCTTTGAACCGGCGCGTCTCAAGGAGATGGTTCCGGACGGTCATCGTGAATGGATTGACGAACTACTCAAGCGTTACGATGTTCCGGAACTGCCGCCCCCGTCGCCGGACAGCAAGCGGGACCAGCGTGGCATGGGTGGCATGAGAGTCGATCCGAAGAGTATGGGTCCGCTCATCGAGGTGGCGTTCGATCACCAGGTGAAGCTGATCGCCTCGGCCCTGGGAACGCCGCCTGCGTGGCTCGTGGAACGAGCCCATGCGGCTGGAATTCGTGTGGCCGCGTTGGCAGGGCGGATCGATCACGCAATCGCTCACAAGAATGCCGGGGTTGATATCGTGATCGCACAGGGGACGGAAGCCGGCGGACATACGGGAGAGATTGCCACGATGGTGCTGGTGCCTCAGATCGTCGATGCCGTGGCTCCCTTGCCGGTGCTTGCGGCGGGTGGCATTGCGTCAGGGCGGCAAATGGCCGCAGCACTGGCTCTGGGTGCGGAGGGCGTGTGGTGTGGGTCGGTCTGGTTGACGACGCACGAGGCGGAAACCACGCCGGCCATCCGTGAAAAATTTCTTGCTGCGACGTCTGCCGATACGCGGCGCTCGCGTTCCCTCACGGGAAAGCCTGCTCGTATGTTGCGTTCGGCGTGGACCGACGCATGGGAGGAGCAGGGTGCGCCGGAGACACTTCCCATGCCCCTGCAGAGCGTCCTCATTGCGGATGCGCAGCGCCGTATCCACCGCGTTGCTCACAAAGAGGGATCCAGTGCGCGTCCGCTGGTCACCTACTTCGTGGGACAGGTGGTCGGCCAGATGAACGCGGCGATGTCCAGCCGTGATGTCGTGCGTGAGATGGTCGAAGGTTGCCTGGATTCCCTGGATCGTATCAACGGCCTGGTGGGGGAAGAGTAGAATCCTCCGACGACGAACCGGCTTCTCTTCTCGCATGCGAGCCGGAATGAATCTAATACCTACATCCGAGGCCGGAGTCCCATCTCTGGGACCCCCGAACCCCTGAGTTGGAGAGCGAAGCTGGAAACAGCGGGCCGAGAGAGTTGCAGACGGGACTAGAAGGAGCAGTCATGGGACGGATTTTCGAAACTCGCAAGCACACGATGTTCGCGCGTTGGGACCGTATGGCGAAGATGTTCACGCGTCTGGGCAAGGACATCGTCATGGCGGTAAAGGCCGCCGGCCCTGATCCTGCTGCCAACCCCCAGTTGCGACGGGTCATTCAGAACGCTCGCGCGGCGAACATGCCGAAGGACAAGATCGAAGCGGCCATCAAGCGAGCCGCCGGCAAGGATGCAACGAGCTACGAAGAGATCATTTACGAAGGATATGCACCGCACGGGATTGCCGTGCTGGTCGAGGCGGCCACGGATAATCCGACGCGTACAGTGGCCAGCCTGCGCTCGCGCTTCAATAAAGGTGGCGGGAATCTCGGTTCGTCGGGTAGCGTGGGTTTTCTGTTCAAGAAGATGGGAGTTTTCCGTCTCGATCCCACAGGGATCGATGCCGACGAACTGGAGTTGGCACTGATCGATCATGGGCTCGAGGAAATGGGCGAAGGAACGGGGGAAAAGGGGGAGCCACAATTGATCATCCGTTGTAGTTTCCCCGAATTCGGGAATCTGCAAAAGGCACTTGAAGATCGTAACATCAAGCCGATTTCGGCGGCTGCCGAGTATATTGCCATTACACCCAGCGAACTTCCGGAAGAACAGGCGAAGGAAGTTCTGAAGCTCGTCGACAACATCGAGCAAGACGACGACGTGCAGAACGTGTTCCACAATCTGGCCTGAAGCCAGCAACTCAATTCGAACGGACTGGTCGAATTGGCTGGTCCGGTATGTTCCCTCACCATGCTTCTCTTGAGTTGTCAGGGCCTTCGTAAGGCCTTTGGCGCCACCACCCTCTTCGATGGGTTGTCATTCGGGGTCTTCGAAGGGGACCGTATCGGTGTGGTGGGTCCGAACGGTAGCGGCAAGTCGACGCTCCTGAAGATCCTTGCGGGTAGTGAGGCGGCGGACGGTGGGACTCGGTCTCTACGTAAGAATCTGCGCCTTGCGTACGTCCCGCAGGAGTCCCGCTTTGCTCCTGATGCGACCATCGAAGCGGTGATCAACGAGTCGGTGGGAGAGGTGCACGACGAGGCCGAGCGCCATGCCATCGTTGGGATGACTCTGGCGAAGGTGGGATTTCCAGACACGCAGCAGATGGCATCATCGCTGTCGGGTGGCTGGAGCAAGCGTCTCGCAATCGCCAGTGCACTGGCGCAGCGGCCTGACCTGCTACTGATGGATGAGCCGACGAACCATCTCGATGTCGAAGGCATCCTCTGGCTGGAGAGACTCCTGCGCCTCGAGGCCCTGGCCTACGTCGTCGTCAGCCACGACCGTTATTTTCTGGAGAACGTTGCCAACCGTATGATCGAGTTGAATCCGATGTATGCCGACGGCTTTCTCGATGTGCGCGGCAGCTATCATGTATTGCTCGAGCGAAAGGACGATGTGCTCCAGGGCCAGCGGCGTTATCAGGAGACGCTTGCCAATCGTGTGCGCCGCGAGGTCGAGTGGCTCAAACATGGACCGAAGGCGCGCACACGCAAGTCGAGTGCTCGGATCCAGGAGGCGAGTCAGTTGCAAGATGAGCTTGCTGCCGTTGCCGAACGCACGGAATCGCGCCGGTTACGCCTCGAATTGAACCCGTCTGCACGCAAGACAAAGCGTCTGATTGTCGTCGAATCGGTAGTGAAGAACTTTCCCGGTGCCGGTTCTCTGGGCCCCATGAGCTTTACGCTTTCACCTGGAGCCTGTCTTGGAATTCTCGGGCCGAACGGCAGCGGAAAGACGACACTTCTACGCATGCTGATGGGCGAGGAGAGCCTCGATGGTGGTATGATCGAGAGGGCGGACGATCTGCGATTGGTCTATCTGGACCAGCACCGCGAGCAGATCGATCCAGAGACCACATTGCGTCGTACGCTGGCTCCGCACGGCGACCAGATCATCTACAACGAGCGCAGCATGCACGTAGCGGCCTGGGCGCGCCGTTTTCTCTTCCAGCCCGAGCAACTCGATATGCCAATGCAGCTCTTTTCCGGAGGCGAACGAGCACGTGTGGCCCTGGCCCGATTGCTGCTGCGGCCGGCTGACGTGCTCATTCTGGACGAGCCCACGAACGATCTCGATATCCCGACGCTCGAGGTGCTCGAGGAGAGTCTCCTCGAATTCCCGGGAGCGATTGTCCTGGTGACACATGACCGCTTTCTGTTCGAGCGCGTGACCTCGGATGTCCTCGCGATCGACGAAAATGGCAGTGTCCGCTGCTTTGCCGATTATGCACAATGGGAGTCGGCGCAGCGGCAGCGTGTGGCTTCCGAGAAAAAAGCGGCGCGTGCCGAGGGTGAGACGGAACGCCCACCGGAGAAGCGTGTAAAGCGGCTCACCTATAATGAGAAGCGCGAATGGGAGCAGATGGAGCAGGCCATTCTCGACGCCGAGGAATCCCTGGAGAAGGCGCGTCTGGCTGCACAGGATCCGAAGATCGCCGCTGATGCTGCGGTGCTACAGGAACGTTATGCCGTGCTGGTGGCGGCACAGGAACGTGTGGACCAACTCTACTCACGGTGGGCCGAACTCGAAACGAAACAACAGATATGAATTCGGACAACCTGATGATGCGAGCTTTACTGCAACGTCTCCTGCTGATTTCGGTTGTACTGTTCGGCCTGGCAGGGTGTCGGGAAACGTCACTGTCACTTCCTCCGAACATCATCTTCTATCTGGTCGATACGTTGAGGTATGATGCGGTCGGCGCAAACGGATACCCGAAGCTCCGGACTCCGGTGATGGATCGGTTCATGGCTGAAGGGGTGCGCTTCACGAACGCCCGTGCCAATGCATCGTGGACGCGTCCCTCGATTGCCAGTTTTCTGAGCGGTGTTCTTCCCGAGGTTCATGGTGCGAACGATCGCAAAGATCCACTGCGCGACGATGTCCCGTGGTTGCCCGTCCAGCTCAGGGAACGTGGCTATCGCACGGCCGCCGTGGTTGCCAACGCCAATGCGGGAAAGAGCTACGGGTTTGCCCGCGGGTACGACGAATTCATCGAAATGTATCCTGCGCGCATGATTCACGATCCGAGTGTGCCTCGTGCATTGGTTGGCACTGCGGACAATGTGGTGGACCGTGCCATTGCGTGGTTGCAGGGGGCGGGCGAAAAGCCATTTTTCCTCTTCGTTCTGACGGTTGATCCGCATGCTCCCTACGAACCACCCGCCCCATATGACCGAATGTACGATCCCGGGTACACGGGATCTGTGAACGGGTCGCTCGACAGCGTTTATTCCATGCTTGTTGCGGCCAAACTCGGTCGTCAGCCGGTGCCACGGGACGTAGAACATCTGCGTGCCCTGTACGATGGAGAAGTTGCCTTCAGCGATGTTCAACTGGGGCGTCTGACCGCAGAACTCGTACGACTCGGTCTCGATCGGAATACCATTTTCGTTTTCGTGTCGGACCATGGCGAGGAGTTTTACGAACATGGCGAAGGCGACCATGGCCAATCACTCTATGAGGAGTTGATCCATATTCCGCTGGGGATCCGGTGGCCTGTGCGAATTCGGGCCGGTTGGGCCTACGACGGGCTGGTCCAGGGCGTGGATCTTTACCCGACACTGCTGCGATTGGTGGGGGGGGCGCCCGTGAGTGGGGCGGGACGTGACCTCAGCGCTGACCTGCTCGCGGGGCGGAATAACGCGGCTGTTGGATCGCTGTGTGCGGACGAGCGTCTCGACCAACGCCGGCTGCGTGCCGTCATGGTAGGACAGCGGAAACTCATCGTTGACGAAAAGACCCAGCGGGAGATGTTCTTCGATCTGCGGAAGGATCCTGGGGAGAAGGCGCCGATCGCGGACATTCCGGCGGACCTGCGCGAGCGTCTCGCCGAGTGCCGGCGTGCGGGTGTGAGGTCTTCGGCAGCCAGTGTTCGGAGTGCGAGGCCGCTTTCGGAGGGTGAGCGAGAATCACTGAAAATGCTCGGTTACGGTGAGCCGGAAGAATAGCCACTTTCCCCTTTTTTTACGGATACCGGCGCTCTTGTCAGACGTGTCAGGCAAGGGCTGGAATCCTTCATAATCCATTCATTCATGGATCGTTCATTCCTTCATCCTTCCTTTTCCTTCCTAGACATCCACCCGTCCTTCATGGACATCCACCTACCCAAAGTGGAGTCCTTCTTCGTGGACATCCACCCACCCAAAGTGGATGTCCACGCTGGGTGGGTGGATGTCCATAGCTGGGGGTGTGAGCACCTGGGCCCCCGCATCGTGCTCAGAGCCCCGGTGGGCGGTGTGGTGCCGGTCCGTTACGGCTGGCACAGGACCAGAAGGCCGTATACGATGTGCCCGAAATACCCGTACGGGCACGTAGGGACACGGTTGTCACCCGCAAAGCGCCGATACAGCTCGCAGGGGGAGGCGTCCGCCGGTGGATCCGTGAAGGGAGATGGTCCTCATGGACCCTGGAGTAGAGCCAGTGGCAGATCAGGAACGAGTCCGTCGATACTTACTGACGACCTCAGCCGCATCACACCGCCACTCAGCCTGTGCTGCGATACAGCTTGCGAGCCGCCCGGATGCCGGGTTGGCGCTTGTAGCCTCGCCTCTGACTCTCCACCTCAAAGCGATGCACCGCTCCCACCATCGTGAAAAAGCTCCGCGAGTAATGCCGTAGCGTGTCCACGAAATTCTCGCCCTCCAGTCCGTACCCCTCGAGTGTGACCTTCACCTCCGCCGGGATCTCTACCCGTGTCTTGCTCCGTATCGATTCCATCGCAAAACGTACGATCTGCTCGTAGTCGTCAAACCGTACCGGCAATTTCGCCTCTTCCGGCGCTCCCTGATCCGCAAAGGGCATCAGTCCAGGAACTGCCGTCTCTTTCCGTGCCGCACTCAGCAGCCGTTCCTGAATCGAGGTGAACTGCGCATCCTCCAGCTTCGTGGCCAGTCCCGCACGGATCGGGTTGAGATCCACATACGCCATGCAGGTGAGCAATGCCCCCGGATCCAGTAATGCCTGGGAGCGAAAGCGACCTTCCCAGAACCGTCCCGTGCAGTTGTCTTCACGGTTGGCTTCACGGGCAATGAATTCGTTCAGACAACGCATGAACCAGCTCAGATCACTCAGCCGTTTGTGCCAACACCGCACCCGTTTGTTCCAGGCCCTGGGAGGGAGTTGGCGAGCGGTGCGCACGGTCTGCGGGAAGAGCTGTTCGTAGCGTTGTGAGACCTCGTCGTGGGTCCAGGATTTGGCCCTGGACCGATCGACATGGAGGATGAGGTGGAAGTGGTTGCTCATCAGGCCGTAAGAGCACACGTCGATGGCGAAGATTTCGACGAGTTTCTTCATGCGATCGGCGATCCACCTTCTGCGGTGATCGAAGTTGTGCCTGGTGAGGGGATCGCTGCCACACAGGAATGCCCGGCGTACGACCCGGCTGATGCAGTGGTAGAAGGGGGTAACGGCAAGATCGACGAGCTGGCGGCGAGGTTTTGGCATCGGAGGTCCTCCGATCCTGCGCTCAGAGCAATC
>JAANMT010000266.1_pt1 | contig 57344 bp, 38 predicted proteins | sample 7279711 | NCBI WGS metagenome assembly JAANMT01 (sample SAMN14094538, study PRJNA606508) | bioreactor metagenome | isolation source: A lab-scale SPAN reactor treating ammonium-rich wastewater day 1 | place: Ireland: Galway | collected 2017-01-16 | reverse complement strand
AACGGCCCAGGCTCAGGTAGGCCAGGGCCTCCAGGATATGAGCATTCTGGCTCTCGGGTTGCTGAGCAAGGACTTTTTCAAGGCTGCGCAGAGCCTGTTCCGGCTCTCCCTGATAGAGGCAGGCATCCGCCAGCTCAAGAAGCAGGGCAGGCGTTTCTCCCTGTTTCTGGATCTTTTGTGAAACCACTTTGACCTTCTCGACCACCTCGCCTGAAGCGATCTGGGCTTCACGGTACGCCCGCCGGAATGATTCCTCTTCAGGGCGGCGCTTGATCGCACCTTCGAGGTCCTTCAAAGCCGATGCTGCATCACCTTTTTTCAACGACAGCCGTCCGCGCACATACAACCCCATCGCATCATCCGGATCCAGCTTGAGGGCCTCCTGGACTTCTTTGGAGGCTTCTTCATCCCTGTTGGAAGTGAGCAGAAGATCCGCAAGCGCTGACCGCAAGGGAGCCAGTTGAGGGCTGGCCTGTGAGGTCTGAGTAAGAATCTGGATGGCCTTGCCGGTCTCCCCACGGTTCTGGTAAATCGTGGATAACTGGCCCGCAGCCATGAATTCAGCAGGATTTGTTCGGAGCATCTGCTCGAGGAGGTTGATGGCGTCTTCCGGTTTTCCGGTCCGCTGGTAAGCCTCCGCGAGGGCATACTGGGTTTCACGGGAACCGGGGCGCAGCCGGTCGGCAGCCTGATAAAATTCGAGAGCTCCACTCCAGTCGTTTCTGGACCGGGCGACTTCCCCCTTGAGGAAAGGAACCAGCCCTTCCATTTCCTTTTTGGCTTCGATTCCGGCAATCAGCTTGTCGACTTCCTCGATCTTTCCATCTTTGATGAGAAGGAGGGCTTTCTGACGATAGGCCTGTTCAAGGCGTGGATCGTAACGGATGGCTTCATCATACGATCCCAGCGCATCCCGGTTGAGGCTGAGCGCCTCATAGGTCTGGCCCATTGCCAGCAGAATGGCGGCATCTGTCGGTTGTATGGCCAGGGCTTCCTGGTAGTGGGCCAGCGCCTCTTTGAAAAGTCCGGCTTTATAAAAGGTTTCGGCTTTCCCGATAGCCCTCTGAACCTTTTCCTCGTCGCTGGATCCCCCGCATCCGGATATCAGTATCGCAGAAATGCTGACAAGGAAGATCATGCCTCCCAGATTCCAGGTTCTCAAATTCATTGAGTCAAACCTCCACTTATCGTTGGATCAGGGGAACAGGTGAGAACCCCGGACTGATTCAGAACCAATGATACCACAGATATGGCGGGCCGAAAGAAGAACCCTGGATGATTCCCCGGAGATGTGATGATCTTCCCCTGCCTTGAACGCAGGCGTCCTTCTTCTCGAATGAAAGAGCCTCAGATCAAGCCCCTATGATTGTTCATCATCCCAGTAGATATAGGATGAACAACGGTCGCATTGAATCAGATCAAGGCCCCTTTTGGCCAGCTGGATGACCTGTGGAGAAAGGTGAACTCCACAGCCCCCGCAGCAGTCATCGCTGACAGGCACCACCGCCATGCCGCTGCGCAGCAGGACCAGCCGGTCGATGCGTTGGAGAATTTCCCCAGGAATGTTTTCACGCCTGGCCCGTTCCTGTTCCGCGATCTGGCCGAGCTCCTGTTCATAAAGGACTGAAGCCGCCTCGAGCTCTTTAATTTCCGGCTGAACACGTTCTTTGGCCGAATTCAGATCCTGTTCGGCTTTCTCTGCAACAACAGTGAGTTCCGCTGTTTTGGATTCAGCCTCCTGGATGGCTTTGTCCAGTTCGGACAGGCGTTCCCGTTGAGCTTTGATCTCTTTCTGGCGTGCTTCGTACTCTTTGGTTGTTTTGACTTGATTGAGTTTGGCTTGGAGGGAGGTGAGTTTTTCGTTGGTCTGCTGGGTTTCTTTGTGGAATCTTGAGATTTGGGCCTGATTTTCCTCGACTGCTTTTCGAGTGGTTGTCAGGACCTCCTCCGCTTTCTGGATTTCGGTCCGGAGTTGATCAAGCCGGTCTGGAATCGCTTCGTGATTCCGATAGAGGGTGTACTTTTGAGTGACAACTGACTGGAGATCGATTAATGCAAGTATTCGTTCGTCTTTCATTCCTTAACTTCCATCCGCTCCCCTGAAGGTTGGCAGGCTTTCGGAAATGATGTGCTCAATGAGAGTATCCGGAAGCCAGTAAGGGGCAAGGTTAAATGTCTTGTTTGACGAACAACTTGTCAAGCCATAGCGGGGTCAGTCGGATAAGAGGGTGGTTTTCGGTTGTGTGACTCCCAGCAGCCGCAATGCCGCTTTGCCTTTCAGCACCAGGTCCTGAAAAGATCTCAGCCTTTTCATCTCCGCCAGGATCCGTTTCGGACGCAGATACAAACTGCGGGTGGCACGCCTTTGCGCCTTCAGCAATGCTTCGGGCGAGATATAGGGGGTTCTCAAAACCGCTGAACCCATCTCTTCATACTGCTCCCAGTTTTCATGCACCAGCCAGCCATTCGCCTTCGCCTCCTCATAGAGTTCAGTCCCCGGGAATGGCGTGGCGATATGAAAATTGCAGTAGTCCGGATCGAGCTCCCGGGCGAAGCGGATCGTGTCTTCGATGGTTTCCGGATTTTCCCCGGGCAGCCCCAGGATGAAATAGGCAAAGGTCAGGATTCCAGCCTCTTTGGCAGCAGAAATGCCTTCACGAATCTGTTTGAGGGTGATGTCCTTTTTGGAGCTGGCCAGGATCTGCTCATTCCCCGACTCCACGCCAAAGGAAATCAGTTCACAGCCTGAAGCCTTCATCTCCCGCGCCAAGACGGGATCGATGGTGTCCACGCGGGAGTTGCATACCCAGCGGAAGTTGTAAGGCCGCATGGCTTCCATCACCTGGTGCACCCAGGTTTTCCGAAGGGTGAAAGTGTCTGTCATGAAAGCAAAGAAATTGATGCCCAGCTGCTCTTTCATTTCCACCAGCTCGCCCAGCAGATTCTCCACCGACCGGGTCCGTATTCCACGCCCCCAGACACTTCCCGCCCGGCAGAAGGTGCAGGGATAGGGGCATCCTCGCGAGGGGATGACTGTCGCGAATGGTTCGCCACGGCTGAAAGGCATCCGATACAGCTGCCAGGGGGTCAGGTTTCTCGCGGGATAGGGGAGATCATCGAGGTTGGCAACCATTTCTGTCGCAGGCCCGAGGCGTGCCTCCCCCGCCTGATTCACACACACTCCGGGAACATCCTGCCAGTGATCCCGGGGGGCATGGATCAGCCTCTGGAGTGTCAGTTCCGCTTCGCTGATAAAGATGAAATCCGAATTCGATTCGAGCAGGCACTCACGCGGCAGGGCTGTGACATGGGTCCCGGTGAAACCCACTGTGAATCCATGCCGTTCTTTGAGGGTGCGAAGAAAGAGGGCATCCTGGCGGAAAGTGGGTGTCGTTGTTCCGGTAATGATCCAGTCCGGCAGCCACTCGAGAATGCGTGCTTCAGCCTGGTCCTGGGTCAGCCCCTCGGCCATTCCATCCAGAACCCGCGCTTCCTGCCCCTCGCGCAGGGCGACCGCGGCAAGGTATGCAAGTCCGGTCTGCGGCCATGTTTCTCCTCCCACACTCCTGCGCCCGCAACGGCCGAGCTCCTTCATGTAAATATCACCATCAGGCAAAGGGGGATTCAGAAAAAGGATCCGCATGAATTTTCTCGATATGAAACTCGCTGGCTCGCTGCTTTCACTTTAATCAATGAAACAGCTGTTGGCAATGTCAGGGTTCAAAGCCTGGCCATTGGCTTCTGAAGAAGATCCTGCAGGAAAAAGAGGTTTGCCCTCCAGGATGGCAGGATCAGGTTACGACAGTGGCGATCTGTTCCTTGAACAGGGCTTCGCCGATCAGCCGGTCGAGGATCGATTCGAACTCGATTCCCGCAGCAGCACAGGCCCGCGGGATCAGACTCATCCGGGTCATCCCCGGGATGGTGTTGATTTCCAGAATAACAGGCTGATCCCCATCCATCATGAAGTCGGTTCGGGTAATGGCGCTGCAGCCGAAGGTCTTGTGGGCACGCACTGCCAGGGACTGAATCTCACGCGCCAGGCTCTCGGAGATATCCGCCGGAGTAATCTCTTCTGCGCCACCCGGCTGGTATTTTGCCTCGTAATCGAAGAAACCCCCCGCCACACGGATTTCGGTGACCGGAAGCGCTTCGGGATTCTCCCTGCCAAACACACCACAGGTGAACTCCCTGCCCTGGATGCGCTTTTCAATCAGAACTTCCTGGCTATGCCCGAATGCCTGGTCCATCGCGGATTCGGGGTGCTCGCCACCCTCCAGCACACTCATTCCCACACTCGATCCCTGGTTGTTGGGTTTGATGACACACCCGGCCGGGAACTGGTCGAGAATCTGGCCGCAGATTTCACCCGCACGCCCATCCCATTCCGCCTGGCTGACCGATACCCAGTCGGCGGTGGGAAGCTGGCTGGCACGCAGAAACAACTTGCATCGTGACTTGTCCATGGTTAACGAACTCGCCAGGACACCCGATCCGACATAAGGAACTTCCAGGGTCTCGAGGAATCCCTGAATGGTTCCATCCTCCCCCCCCGGGCCATGCAGTGCCAGGAACAGGACATCCATGCGACCTTTCACCACACGGGCTGTGACCAGCTCGGAATCAGCGGCCGAGGGTGGTGTGTAGGGCTGGTCAGCCTCGATTTCGCGTCCGATCCGCCCAGCCTGCGTCAAAAGCGGCGAATCGATGTGGTGCAGATACCATTTCCGGTCCCGCCCGATTTCGATCGGGTGAACTTCATAACGGGTCCGGTCAAGGAGCTCAACCAGGTTGCACCCGGAGGCCAGCGACACCTCGCGCTCCGCTGACGGGCCTCCCATCAGGATTCCGACTCGAATGCGTTCCTTGAACATAGATCCTCTCCCCTTTCAATCAATCATCGCTCCCCACAAGCGACCCGTCCTCCAATGACCGCCCAAAAAACATTCCTGTTTTTTATATCGGATCCCCGGTCCAGCCGGGGATGACTTTGATGAGGGGATGGCATCTACCTGGAGGGCGGCACTTTCAGCTTCCAGGCTTGCGCGCTCTCTTTCAGATGCCGACAGACCGAATCCCTTCAGTAACTTCTTTCCCGCGAAAGCGGGAATACATTGTTATACCAGTCTGTTGAACTAATGATAGCCTAAGCGGGGAAGATGCAACAAGGTTTCATTCAAGGTTTGGCGGCAAAGGGCTGAGGAAAGACACGAACCGGCTTGAGAACCTCCAGATCCCCGCCGAGACGGGCGATCTGCGACGAGTCGAAAAGGGATTTTCCCAACCCCACCAGCCTGCCATCACGAGACTTGATCCGCAGCATCGCATCCCGCGGGTATTCACTCGTCGCCGACAGGATCGCCCCGCTTCGAATCGAACGCCCGGTCATCCAGGAACGGATTTCCATGTCCTGAATCACGACAGCTGGAAACTTGACCAGAACCACATCCGGTGAAAGCAGATGCTGTTGAACCGATGCGGGATCTTTCAGGCACGCCACATCAACCGATTCTTCAACTTTCATGTCACCACATTTGGTCCGGACCAGGCCGGCCATCACCGCACCGCAGCCCAGCATACGGCCGATGTCATGGCATAAGGTGCGGACATAAGTGCCCTTGGAGCAGAGCACCCTTATTTCCAGATCAGGCGCGTTGTACCCAAGGATTTCGATTTCATGGATGCGGACTTGGGTCGGCTCACGCTCCACCTCGATCCCCTGGCGTGCCAGGTCATAAAGCCGTTTCCCCTGATGGCGTTTGGCGCTGACCATCGGTGGAATCTGCTGAATCTCCCCCCGAAAATTTTCCAGGGCCTGCTCGATCTGCTCGAGGCCGGGATTCGCCCCCTCCACCTGTTTGAGAACCTCGCCGGTGATGTCCTGGGTATCGGTCTCCAGGCCGAAACGGCAGACCAGACGGTATTCCTTTTCTTCTGCGGTCAAAAATTCGGACAGCTTGGTCGCATTCCCCAGGCACAACGGAAGCACACCGGTGGCAATCGGATCGAGGGTCCCGGCATGGCCAACCTGGCGCTGCCTTGTGGCACGGCGGATCAGATCGACCACATCATGGGAGGTCAATCCTTTGGGCTTATCTATGTTCAGGATCCCGCTCTGCATGATTCTCCCAATCATCCCGCACCTGGTTGAGCAGTGATTCGATTCGCTCGGCCTGCTCTTCGCTGTCATCCACCATGAAATGAAGGTGCGGCGTTTTTTTGAGCCGGATACGCGGCCCGATCAGTTTCTGTACCACCTCTTGCGCATGGGCCAGGTTCTTTTCCTCAAACGCCACCACCTCTCCGGTATCATTGAGGCGGCGAACCATGACATACACCCTGGCAGTGCTCAGGTCGGCGCTCACACGAACCTCAGTGACAGTCAAAGCCGCGAGAATCGGATCGGCATTTTCTTCGACAAGAATCGCGCCGATCTCCTCGCGCAGCAATGAATTGATCTGCTCAAGCCTTCGCTTCTGCATTGGATTCTGAAACCTGGTTCGAATGAGTGCCTGTTAAAGGGTGGCGGCAAATGTCTCCATCTGGTAGCACTCAATGATATCGTGCTGGCGAAGATCCTGGAAATTGGCGATCCCGATCCCGCATTCCAGCCCTTCTGTGACTTCATTGACGTCATCCTTGAAGCGGCGCAGGGTGGTAATTTTGGCATCGGTGATCACACGGCTGTCACGGATGATCCGTGCATTGCGCCCTTTGATGATGCGCCCCTGGGTCACCCTTCCACCGACAACCAGTCCGGTCTTGGAACTGCGGAAGATCTCGAGCACCTCCAGATGCCCCAGAACAACTTCCTTCACTTCGTCCGCGAGAAGTCCCAGCATGGCTTTTTTGATGTCTTCAATAGCGTCATAAATGATGCTGTAAGTTCTTACATCCACACGCTCACGCTGTTGCAGTGAAACTACATCCCCCGGAATTGCCACATTGAAACCGAGAATGATCGCATCGGATGCCGAGGCCAGCATGATATCCGATTCGGACACCGAGCCGACTCCGCGGTGAAGGATGCGAACCTTGACCTTTTCGCTCTCGATCCGCCCCAGGGATTCCGAAACGGCTTCGACCGATCCCTGCACATCGCCTTTGACAATGATGTTGAGGTCCTTGACCGATCCTTCCTCGATCCGATGAAACAGGCTTTCAAGGCTGACATGGGCGATATCGGCCATTTCGCGCTCACGGCGAATCTGCTGGAGTTTGTTCCCCAGCTCGCGGGCTGTCTTCTCATCCGGCACACCGCGCAGCTCGTCACCCGCTACAGGTGTTCCCGAAAGGCCCAGGATTGCCACCGGCACACCCGGGGTGGCTTCCTTGATTGCACTTCCATGCTCATTCATCAATGCGCGAACCTTGCCGCTGAAAACACCGGCGACAATCGGATCTCCCACATGCAGGGTGCCTTCCTGAATGAGGACTGTAGCAACCGGCCCACGCCCCTGCTCGAGGCGCGCTTCGATGATGGTACCCTTGGCATGTTTGTCCGGATTGGCCTTCAGCTCCAGGAGCTCCGCCTGGAGGTGGATCAGATCCACCAGCGAGTCGATTCCCACCTTTTTCAAAGCGCTGATCTCAGCAACCGGGGTTTTTCCTCCCCAATCCTCGGGAACCAGGCCTTCTTCAGCCAGCTGATTCTTGACTCGCTCGATATTGGCTCCCTGAGCATCGATCTTGTTGACAGCCACCAGGATCGGCACCCCGGCCGCCTTGGCATGGGCGATCGCCTCGCGTGTCTGCGGCATGACACCATCATTGGCGGCCACCACCAGCACGACGACATCGGTAACCATCGCTCCACGCGCACGCATGGCGGTAAAAGCCTCATGCCCGGGAGTGTCGATAAATGTCATCGTCTTTCCGCTGCCAAGCGTGACATAATAGGCCCCGATATGCTGGGTGATTCCTCCCGCCTCGCCCGAAGCCACATCGGCGCTGCGGATGGCATCCATCAGCTTGGTTTTCCCATGATCCACATGCCCCATTACAGTCACCACCGGGGGGCGTGGCAGGAGTTTGTCCGGATCATCCACCTGGTCAAACTCCTCGAATGGATTCACATCCATGAGGGATGTTTCTTCGACTTCGAACCCAAACTCATCCGCAATCAGGTCGATGGTTTCCCGGTCGAGGTGCTGATTGACTGTGAGCACCTTCCCGAGATCGAGAAGGATTTTGAGTATTTCGCTTGAATTAACCCCCAGGCCATGCGCCACATCGGCAACCGTGGTGGCTTCATGGATCCGGAGTGTGGTCCTTTCCTTTTCATCTTTTTCGCGCTGAGCTTCCTGGCTGGCCGCCATGCGCTCCCGCTTGGACCGTTTGTATTTCTGGCTCTTGCCTCGTTTTCTGCCCTGAAAGGAAGACAGCACCTTTCGCTCGACAACTGTGCTCTCACGGTCTTTCCGGGTTTCAGTAATTTCCTCGATTTTCGCTTTGCGTCCCCGGGTTCTTTTAGGCGCTCCAGCCACAGCCGAAGCATCCGGGGCCACGGGCGCAACTGCCGGGGTCTGCTCTTTCGGGCGGGTGGCGCCGCCTGCATCCCGGGAAGGGCGCCGGCCTCCCTGCTGCGGTGGGCGGCGTGAGTCCTGAGGGCGTGGCCCTCCTCCCCCCTGGGGCGGCCTCTGCCCGTCTCGTGGATGGGAATCCCGCCGTTGATCCCGTCCTCCCTGGTCCCTTCCTCCGCCCGATTGCGGGGGACGGCGGCGGGGCTGGTCGGTGCGAGATTGTGAGGGTGGCGCACCCGAAGCTGCCGTCCGTTTTCCCTCTCCTTCGGTTGATGCAGGAACAGAACCCCTCTCGGAAGCAGGGGTTGGTTTCGAAACGAGGTTCGGGTCTTCGGCTGGGCCTGGAGCAGGTTTCGCTTCGACAGGCGGTGGCATTGTTTCTTCAACCACAGGCGGGGCCGGAGCCGGCTCAGGGACTGGTGGAGTTGCAACTCGGGGCTTAAAGCCACTTTCGCGCATCCGCTTGGCGCGCATCAGATCACGCGCTTTTGATTCCACTCCAACCCGGCGGAGTTCAGTGGTCCTGTCTGCCACAGCGCCTTCCTTTGTTGCGGCAGCCCTGCCAGTGGCGGATTTCTCACCCGCCGCAGCCGTAGAAGGAGCTTTCGAGGCAACAGCGGCTTTTTCGGGAACAACCGGGCGACGAACGATCGGAGTGCTGGAGGATGGGCGCAGGACTTTTACATTCTGGCCCATTACAACAGTTTTCTTCGGCATGGCTGGCCCCAGGCGGCTTTCAACATGCCGCACCTCGACTTCTGTCAAAGCCGAGGCCGCCTCTTTGCCCTGAATGCCGGATTCTTCCAGCAGGTTCAGAACCCTCTGGACCGGAACTCCGTGTTTTCGTGCAACTTCAGTCACCTGCATTCCTTCAATTAAACCTCCAGATCATGCAAGACAGGCGCAGACTGAGCGTGGCGCACCGGGCCAATCTGAGAACCTCGTTTTCTCTACACGAGACCCACTCCGTCACTTCAGTCCGTCTGTCTTTATTCCGCCGACTCAACAGCCGCGGATTCCTCTTCGTTCTTCACCAGCAAATGCTCGGGTATCGGCTCTCCAGCCAGCAATGCTTTTGAGGCCTCAACCAGTTTCTCAGCCTGATCGTGCTCCATCGAGGCGGTTTCGACCAGACCCTCGATTCCATACTGGACCACATCCTCATAATCCCAGATTCCCACAGACATCAGCTGCTCGGCTTTTTCTGAATCGATGCCTGGCAGCTGCATCAGCATCTCACGGGTTTCACGCTCGGTCTTCTCCATATCGGAGGGGCTGACAATGTCAATGTGGACTCCGGTCAGCTCGGAGGCCAGCTTGGCATTCAATCCGCCTTTCCCAATTGCGAGCGACAGCTGGTCATCTTTGACTACCAGGGTGGCACTGCGGCCATCCGGGCCAAGCTCGACCGAATCAACCTCCGCCGGTTTGAGAGAGTTCTGCACAAATTTGATTTTATCGGAGCTGTATGGAATGATATCGATGCGTTCCCCCTTCAGCTCCTGGACAACCATCTGCACACGGGATCCTTTCATTCCGACACAGGCTCCCACCGGATCCACATCGAGGTTGGTGGACATGACCGCGATCTTGCTGCGTTTGCCCGGTTCTCGCGCAATGGCTTTGATGACCACAGTCCCATCGCGAACCTCGCTGACTTCCTGTTCAAACAACTTCTTTACCAGCTCGGGAGTTTTCCTGGATACGACCACCTGTGCTTCACGCGAGGTCTGATTCACTCTGAGAATGACTGCACGCAGGCGGTCTCCATAATGAAATCTTTCACCTTTGGCCTGTTCTTCGAAGGGTAGCAGGGCTTCGGCAAATCCAATTTCGAGGATCACACTTCCACGTTCATACTGCTGGACTGTGCCGGTCACCAGCTCGCCAATTCGGTTTGAATAGCGCTCGAACACCATCTCACGCTCGGCTTCACGAATCCGCTGGGTGATGACCTGCTTGGCATTCTGCGCGGCGATCCGCCCGAAATCATTGGGAGTCACATCGATTTCGATAATGTCTTCGTATTTGGCTTCGTGGTTGTAAAGGCGTGCTTCAGGAAGCGAAATCTCCCTGGATTCGTTGGCCACTTCCGGGACAACCACTTTCTGGGCATACACCCGATACTCTCCTGTTTTCGGATCGATCGCGGCGCGGGCGACTTCCATTTCCGGATCGAGCATCTTCTTCGAGGCGGACACCAAAGCCGCCTGAAGTGCGTCTTCCAATATCTCGATGGAGATATTGCGTTCGTTGGCTATGCGCCTGAGCAAATCCCAAGTTTCCCTGCTCATATCCTCGATTCCATCTGGCTGGAGATTTCGAAATCGGACCGGGGGTGCATTCCCTTACCCCGCAATCCAGGCGGATTATCTTCCGGGCCTCTCCGGACAGTCCTCTGCCGGGGGGCCACGATTCTTCTTGATTCGTCTATCCGAGGGGTATAGAGACCACGGTCGGGTGACAAAAAAAGAAGTGGGAGTTGCCCCCCACTTTCCACCACATAACCTAACAGGCTCCATGGGAGTGGTCAAGGCCTGTGGCTTTATTTATCCGAGCATTTTTCAACAGCACTTTTTCAAAAATGCGGACCCCATTTCTCCGGGCAATTCACACAGGATCCAGGGGATGAATTTCCCGAATCGACGGGCCGTCTTTCTTGACACCCAATGGTTCTGGTCTACACTTCCTCCTTACCCGGATGGGTTCCATGAAGGACTGACTTCGGGATGCATTGTGCACACCCTTTCATCGCGATCCCCAACTCCGATTCCGATTGGTTGGCCAGGCGATGGTTCTGTCGGGTACAGAGGTGATCGATCCGGCTGGGATTCGGTGTGTGTAAGTTTTTCCGAGGATCAGATCTCCTTCCGGTTGCCTGATCCACTCCTGCCTGGAGAACGGGTCAGACCCAGTGATCTGGTCTGAACGAAACCACTCATGTCGGAGGTCCTCGGATGGTAGACATCACCACTAAAAGAAACGTCGCTGTTGTCGCTCACCATGGAGCCGGAAAAACCAGCCTGGTCGAGGCATTTGTCTATTTTCTCGGCAAGGTCGATCGTTTGGGACGCACCAACGACGGGACCACCTATTCCGATTTCACCGACGAAGAGAAAGACCGCAAGGTCTCCATTCATTCCTCACTGATCCATGTGAACTACAACAAACACTCCCTGAACTTCCTCGACCTGCCCGGATATGCCGACTTCATCGGCGAAGTGAAATCCTGCATGCACGCCTGTGGATCCGCTGTTTTTGTCATCAATGCCACTTCCCCGGTTGAAGTCGAAACCGAGAAATCCTGGGAGTTTGCCGATGAATTTGATCTTGCACGCCTTCTGGTCGTGAACCAGCTCGATAAGGAACGCACCGACTTTCCCAAGGTTGTCAATGCGCTGCAGGAAGCCTTCGGAGCACGCTGTGTGCCGATTCAGGTGCCCATTGGCAAAGAATCCGGCTTCAAGGGTGTTGTCGACCTGATCGGCATGAAGGCCTATACCTTCGACAACAAGGGCAAAGCGGTTCCGGCGGCCGAAATACCCGCCGACTGCCAGGACCTGATTGCTGAATACCGCGAAAAAATGCTTGACTGCGCCGCCGAGGTGGATGAAGCGGTCATGGAAAAATATCTGGCCGGTGAAGAACTCTCACAGAGCGAGATGCTGGCCGGCCTCAAGAAGGCGGTCTCCGCAAGGACCTGTGTCCCCATCCTCTGTGCTTCGGCTTACAACACGGTCGGCACCCAGCTGGTGCTGGATGCAATCATCGATTTCCTCCCCTCCCCCGACCACAAGCCAGTTATCAAAGCCGGCCGCCCCGGAAATAATGAAGCAGTTGAATTGAAAGTCGGCAAAGGGGATCCTCTGTCAGCACTGGTGTTCAAAACACGCATTGACCCCCATGCCGGCCGCCTCTCCTTCATCCGCATCTTCACCGGCACCATGAAACCCGACCAGCCCATCCTCAATGCCACCACCGGCAATGTTCTCAAAGCCCACAACCTCCTGCAGGTCAGCGGCCGTGAGCAGACCATTGTGGCCGAGGCGGCTGAAGGCGACATCATCTGCATCGCCAAACATGATGACCTCAGCACCAATGACACCCTGTGCGCCCCGGGCAATCCGGTCATCATTCCTCCCACCGAATTTCCACCCCCCACGATTCAGATGGCCATCCATGCGGTCAACAAGGCCGATGAAGAGAAGATGGGCATCCACCTGCACAAGATCGAAATGGAGGATCCCACCCTCACAATCCGCCGGGACCCGGAAACCAATGAAGCGATCATCATGGGCATGGGTGAACTCCACCTCGATACCGTGGTCTACCACCTCAAGCACTACGCCAAGATCGAAGTGGAAATGACCCTCCCCAAAGTGGCCTACCGTGAAACCGTCACTGCCCATGCCGAGGGCATGCACCGTCATAAGAAGCAGTCGGGCGGACGCGGCCAGTTTGGCGAGGTCCATCTCAAGGTCGATCCCCTTCCACCAGGATCTGGTTTTGAATTCGTCAATGAAGTCGTTGGTGGTGTCATCCCCACCAAATTCATACCCGCGGTCGAGAAGGGAGTTCATGAGTCGCTTCAGAAGGGCATCCTGGCCGGATACCCCGTGGTGGATGTCCGTGCGACAGTCTTCTATGGCAAAGACCACCCGGTGGACTCCTCCGAAGCCGCCTTCAAAATCGCCGGTGCCATCTGCTTCCGGACAGTGGCACGCGAAGCCAAGCCGATTCTGCTCGAGCCGGTTGTCCTCGCGACCATCGAGGTTCCCGAAGAATACATGGGAGATACCATGTCGGATGTCAGCTCCCGCCGTGGAAAAGTGCTCGGCATGGATTCCATCAAGGGCAAGCAGATCATCAAAGCACACATTCCTCTTTCGGAAATGTTCCGCTATTCAATCGATCTGCGCGCCATCACTCGTGGCAGGGGTTCATTCCGGATGGAATTTGATCACTATGCCCAGGTCCCCGCTGAATTGACCAGCAAGATTGTGGCGGGTACCAGCCTGGCCGATCTGGAGGAATAACCTCGAAGAATGATGCGTCAACGGGGCGGGAGATTTTTCCGCCCCGTCGCTGTCTCACTCCTGTTCCAGCTCCACATTCCAGTACAGCTCTCCGAGAAACTTTTCCCAGCCGGGCCGGATCCCATAGTTCTTCGTTACGAATGGGAGCCAGGCTGGACGCCTGGGCCGCGACAGCAGCTGCAGGCCAGCCTCTTCGGGTGTCCGGCTCCCTTTCTTTTCGTTGCAATCACGGCAGCTGACCACGCAATTATCCCAGGTGCTGGTGCCGCCCTGGGAGCGTGGGTGAATGTGGTCAATGGTCAATTCTGTAATCCGTGGATGTGCACCGCAGTACTGGCAGGTGTAATGATCCCGCTTGAAGATATTCCTTCGCGAAAACACCACCTTGGGTTGAGGGTATATGTTGCAGCCGGTCAGAATCACCACCTCTGGCACCGGAATGTTGAAGGACACCCCATGAATCAATGGACCCTGGGACAACCGGGATAGGTCAGACCATGAATTCAAATCGTGAAGCTCGAATGTGTCCGGGGCGATGATCTTGGCCCGGCCGGTGTAAACCAGCACGATAGCGTGACGCACCGAGGTGGTGCAGATGGCCTGCCAGGAACGGTTCAGGACCAATGCCGGCTGTGATAGGGGCATCCAGACCTCCTTACCTCACCGCGGAAGAAACCTCCATGGAGGATCACCAGAATGGTTCATGGGTGGTTGGGCCATGAAGAGAAACAGGCGAAAACATCGCCTCTTCCATTGTCATAATAAAAAAATGATGGGAATTACGAAAGAGAGTCGCCACATATCGGGCAAACCAACATGAAGATACCTATGCCGCCCGGCAGTGGGTCGTTGACAGCCACCCCGGTGTAATCGGATACTTTATATATCTGATATTCATAAAGGGCTGCCAACAACTTACCCACTGAAACTGTGAGAGGGTATTCACAATCCGATGCGTTACCTTGATTTTGAACGTCCGGTTGAAGAACTGGACCGTCTGATACAACAACAGAAGGACTACCAGCAGAAAACCGGCCTCAACATGACCGGTGAAATCGAAGCTCTGGAACGGAAGCGCCACCAGCTGATCCGGGATATCTTCTACAACCTGACCCCCTATCAGCGAATCCAGCTGGCGCGCCACCCCGAGCGTCCTTACTGCCTGGATTATATCCGCCTGATGACCACCGATTTTGTCGAGCTCCATGGAGATCGTGCTTTCGGGGATGATCCCGCCATGGTCGGTGGATTCGCCAACCTCGATGGGCGGACTGTGATGATCATCGGCCATCAGAAAGGCCGCGACACCGAGGAAAATCTGCGGAGGAACTTTGGGATGGCCAATCCTGAAGGCTTCCGCAAAGCTCTCCGCCTGATGCAGATGGCTGAACGCTTCCATAAGCCGGTCATCTGTTTCATCGACAGCGCCGGTGCATACCCTGGTGTTGGTGCGGAGGAACGGGGTCAGGCAGAAGCCATCGCACGCAACCTGATGGTCATCTCCCAGCTGAAAACTCCGATTGTTGTTGTGGTGACTGGAGAGGGTGGCAGCGGGGGTGCGCTGGCCATTGCCGTTGGTGACCGCATCCTGATTCTCCAGAATGCCTATTATGCAGTCTGCACACCGGAAGCCTGCGCAGCGATCCTGTTCAAAGACCGCGCGAAAGCATCGACCGCCGTTTCCTCGATGAAAATCACACCCGAGGATCTCCTTGAACTTGGGGTGATTGATGAGATTATCCCGGAGCCTCTCGGCGGTGCTCACCAGAACTGGCAGGAAGCGGCTGATGCCCTCAAGCAGGCCATCATTCAGAACATCGATATGCTTTCTCCCATCCCACCCGATCAACTGATCGAGCAGCGTTATGCCAAATTCAGGGCCATGGGTGAATTCGAGGACACACAGAAACGTCCACTGACCATTCCGAATCACTCCAATAGCGGTATTTCGGTGGAAAATGACTCCCGTGAACCAGACCTTTCCGCTGCCATCGCCTGAGTTCCCGGCCTGGACGGCAGGGACTGCCCATATTCCAGGAAGCTGATAAGATTTACGCCCGACAATAGAAATCTAAACTGAAACGAGGATTAAACTCTTGTCGGTCTGGTGTTTTATTCCCGCACGTTTTGAATCGACACGGCTTCCAGGCAAACCGCTCATAGAGCTGGCTGGAAAACCGATGATCCAATGGGTCGTTGAGAAAGTCTGCAAAGCAACCCTTGTTGACCGGGTGGTTGTGGCGACAGACCACCCCCGGATTGTCGAGGTGGTCCATTCCTTTGGTGGTGAGGCTGTCCTGACCTCACCGGGGCACCCCTCCGGAACCGATCGCATCTATGAAGCTCTCGGCAAGGGAAGTCCGGATGTCGTCATCAATGTCCAGGGAGATGAACCGCTGATCGACCCCGGAACCATCGACCAGATTGCCGGACTGTTCACTGAGGGTGAAAAACCACAGATGGCGACCTTGTGCCATCCACTCGACCCGGAAGAGGCGCTGGATCAAGCCAAAGTCAAAGTGGTGTGTGACAACAAAGGGAATGCCCTTTATTTTTCACGCGCACCCATCCCCTATCCGCGTGATGGGACCGATTCGGATTATTTCCTCCATATCGGGATTTATGCCTACACTCCGGAAACCCTCCGGACCTTTGTGGCGCTTCCACAAGGGCGCCTGGAAAAACTGGAGAAACTGGAACAGCTGCGTGCTCTGGAGAATGGCATTCCGATTCGGGTGGCAACCACTCCTTACCGTTCCTTTGGGGTGGATACCCCTCAGGATGCACAGGTGGTCGATCGAATTTTACGCGAACAGAAACCTTGAATTAAGGTTTCGAACCTTTCATCAACCAAGGACCGGGCATCATGGGCAGAATCAAATATATATTTGTTACAGGAGGTGTGTGCTCATCCCTGGGCAAAGGGGTTGCCGCAGCATCCATCGGGAGCCTGCTCGAAGGCCAGGGGCTTTCGGTTTCTCTTCAAAAATTCGATCCCTACATCAATGTCGATCCCGGCACCATGAGCCCCTATCAGCACGGTGAGGTGTATGTCACCGATGATGGCGCTGAGACCGACCTGGATCTCGGCTATTACGAACGCTTTACCAGCACTGTCCTCACCCGGCAGAACAGTGTCTCCACCGGGCAGGTGTATGAAGCGGTGATACGCCGCGAACGCCGTGGAGGCTACCTGGGAAAAACGGTTCAGGTGATCCCGCACATCACCGATGAGATCAAATCCCGCATCCGTCTGCTGGCGGAAAGTTCCGGGGCGGATGTCCAGATTTGTGAAATCGGGGGAACTGTCGGCGATATCGAGTCGATCCCATTCCTGGAAGCCATCCGCCAGTTTGCGCATGAAGAAGGGCGCCGCAATGTCCTGTTCATCCATGTCACCCTGATTCCGCATGTCAAAGCCGCCGATGAATTGAAAACCAAGCCGACCCAGCACAGTGTCATGAAGCTGCGTGAAATCGGCATTCAGCCGGACATCCTCCTGTGCCGCTCTGACCGCCCGATTTCGGATGAGATGAAAGCCAAGCTGGCCCTGTTCTGCAATGTGCAGAAGGAAGCGGTCCTTTCCGCGCTGGATATTACCAGCACGATTTATGAAATCCCGCTGTCCTATTCGCGTGAAGGGCTGAACCAGGTGGTCATGGAATACCTCGGTCTTGAGGGTTCCCCGCTGGATATGTCGGCATGGGATGATCTGGTCGAACGGATCAAAAATCCTGTCGGCCTGGTTCGAATCGCGGTAGTCGGAAAATACGCCGAACTCCAGGATGCTTATCGGAGCATTTATGAAGCACTCCTGCATGGCGGAGCGGCACACCAGCACAAGGTCGAAATCATCAAGGTCAATGCCGAAGATGTCGAAGCTCACGGTGTTGAGGATTATATGACCGGGATTCATGGCATCCTCATCCCGGGAGGGTTTGGAACACGGGGGATCGAAGGGAAGATCGAAATGGTCCGTTTCGCGCGCACCCGCAACCTGCCCTTCTTCGGCATCTGCCTGGGAATGCAGTGCGCCACAGTTGAATACGCACGCAATATGGCCGGAATGGACAATGCCAACAGCACCGAAATCAACCCTGACACCCCTTACCCGGTGATCTCTCTCCTCGAAGAACAGCATGGGGTTGTCGAAAAAGGCGGGACCATGCGGTTGGGAGCCTACCGCTGCCGGCTCGAAGCGGACAGCCTCGCCGGCCGGGGATATGGAGTTCCCGAAATCTCCGAGAGGCACCGCCATCGCTACGAGTTCAATAACAATTACCGGAATGCCCTGGCCGATGCAGGGCTGCGATTGTCTGGAACTTCCCCCGATGGCAGCCTGGTCGAGATCATCGAGGTCCCCAACCATCCCTGGTTTGTCGGCGTGCAGTTTCACCCCGAGTTCACCTCACGCCCCCTGAAGCCTCACCCCCTGTTTCGGGATTTCATCGGTGCGGCGGTTCAGGAGGCCGAAAGGCAACGCCACCCGATCATGGCTTCCCCTCTGGAACAGTGAGAGAAACACCGGTGCGCGCCTGCATCGCCCTTGGATCCAACCTGGGGGATCGCCGGGCGCATCTGATGAAAGCCCTCGAGCTGCTGGCCAATCTCCCCCATACAAGAGTCCTGCGTGTCTCCAGCTGGTATGAAAACCCGGCTGTGGACATTGAAGGGGGACATGACTTCCTCAATGGGGTTGCCGAGGTCGAAACCCTTCTCCCACCTGGAGACCTGCTCAACGCTCTTCAACAGATTGAAACACTCTGTGGCAGGATCCGGAGTGGCGAAGGCTTCCAGAATCGGACACTGGATCTTGATCTTCTCCTGTATGGGGAGGAGCACATCCTCGAGAGCGGCCTGATCGTTCCGCATCCACGCATGTGGGAGCGTGATTTTGTCCGCATCCCCCTCGAAGAACTGGGAATCACTTCTGGAAAGAACCCGTTGTAATCATCTCTTCCTTTTCACCATCTGATGATAAACATCATCTAATGCCTGAAAATGCCTGTCAGGATTGAATTCCCGTTCGATCCGCTCCCTGCCCGCCAGGGCAATCTGGTGACGGCGCTCCGGGTCCTGAGAGAGAGATTGAACCACCTGAAGCAGCCCTTCGATATCTCCCTGCCTGACAAGGCATCCCGCTTCTCCATCCGCCAGCTGTTCACGAATCCCTCCCAGGTCATGGGCCACAACCGGCACCCCACATGCCATCGCCTCCAGCACCACACCGGGGAAGCTGTCTTCAGTATCCGGGAGATGAAGGAACAGGTCACAGGCATTCAGGATTCCGGCAATCTCCGCATGAGGCTGCTCCCGCATCCAGGCAAACGAACCCGAAGGGAAAGACTCCACTTCACGGGCGATCTCCTGGAAATATTTTTCCCTCCCTGGAGAAAGCCCTCCAATCATGACGAAACGGTACCTGTCTGAGAGTTTCCCCTCCTCACCCGGTTTCTGCCGATGGCCCTGGAGAGCCTGAGCCAGCCGAATAAAGTTGCGGTGGCCTTTGTTCTCGAGAAGCTTCGAAACCATTCCGATCACCAGATGATGGTCCTGCCAGCCCTGGGACTGGCGGAACGAACGGCGCTGGTCCGGCCGGATTCTGAAGACCTCCGGATCCGGGCCGGGATCATAGAGCACCTCGCCAGAATGGTCTTTCAACATCTGTTTTCGTACCGCTTTTGAAACCGCCAGGATATGAATCCGGTTCCAGGCAGCCCACGAACTGTAGAACCTTGCAGGGAGCGAACCGGTGATCAGGCGCAAGTGAGATAGTGCAGGGATTCCAAGGCGTGCAGGAACACCATAAAAGGGAAGATCGATAAAGTCATTGAAATGAACCAGATCGACCCTCTGATCCATCAGGGCCTGGCCCAGCACCTCCGATGCCTGCCGGACACTCCTGATCCAGCGCACCCAATCCGTTCCGTGATGCCTTCTCAGCCGTAAAAAGTCCAGAGAAACCGTGTGAATCCCACGAACCTGCGCTTCCTGAAAAAGAGGACCTTTGTCCGGCAGAAATAAAACTACTTTATGGACTGTGTTGAAATGGGTCGCCATGGCGAGCAGCCGCAGCTCACTGCCACCATCGAGCGCGGTGCTCGAACCCAGGTAAGCGATCCTCAGGGGCTGCATGGCCGGCTGATCTCTTCCAACCGCACAGCAAACTGGCGAAGCAGGTGTTCTTCAGACCAGTTCTGCCGGATGGTTTCGCTTGCTGACCGCCCCAGGCGTTCCATCAATTCCGGATGCCCTTGAAGAATGTGGGCTTTTTCCAGCATGTCTTCCGCATCGCGGCACAGGAAGCCATTGACCTCGTTTTCGATCAGCTCATTCACAGCTCCAACAGGATAGGTCAGAGCTGCCTGGCCGGCGGCCATTGCCTCCATCAGGACTCTCGGCACACCCGCCATCTTTTCGAGGGGATACAACCCGCAGTCCGCTTCACCAAGAAAGCCGGGAATCTGATGGCATTCCAGCGGCCCCAGATACCACTCCGGATACCCCAGCTCTGACAGCTTCAATACAGCCTGCTCCCGCAGCGGACCATCCCCGCAGAATCTGGAGATGCCTTTACGGCAGTGCTGTGCGAGGTCGATAAAACGGAGAACCCCATTCGGCTCGGTATGTCTTCCATGCCAGCCAATGCGGAGAGTTTCATCCCGGGCTGGATAATAGCGGGCCTGCATGGGCCTTTCTGGAAATTCCTCGAGGTTGATTCCGGGGTACTGAATTTCGATCTTCCCGGAAGCAATCCCCTCCCCTTCGAGCGAATCGACCAGGTCTGGACCATCCACAAACACCTTTTCAGCCTGAAGGAGGTCGGTTCGAATCTGTGAGTGGAGCAGTGGAGCTAAAAACTGAGAACGGGTTTCCGAAAAGATATTCCCACCCGCGAGAACCACCCATGGCACTCCTGCTTTTCTGGCATAACGGCTGGCGGCACGTATAACTCCGGGCGTCGAATCCGATAACAGCAGCCTGGGAGGGCTGGTCTGGGTGGTATGACGCGAAAGCTTCTGCTGAACCCCGCGCCACCTGAATACCTTGTCCATGAGACCATCGCTCATCCCGACCGGAGCAGTCGGGATATGCACTATTTCACACCCAGCAGTTTCGTAGGCCTCCGAGAGGCGGTCACTGACCGCCACCAGGCGTATATTCCATCCGAACTGGCTGAGCCTCCGGATGATTCGATCGATCCAGCTGGTCATCCCACCGATGCGTGGGTAGACCGCTACAGTCAGAATTTCCAGATCGACCCCTGGGGTCACATCAGATACCCTCGCCGTCAGCCAGCCCCTCCGCTTCAGCCTGACCCTGTTCCAGTGGTGGCTCAGGGGGTGTTTCTCCAGCCGGGGGAAGATCTTCATCCCCATTGGCGGCTTCGGCAATCTTGGTTACCGCGGCCACCCGGTCCCCATCATCGAGGCGGATCAGGCGCACTCCCTGAGTGCTGCGTCCGATCGAACGAACCTCGCTGACCTTCTGCCGGATCATGATCCCATTCTGGGTGATAATCATGATTTCTTCTTCTTCGCTGCACACCTCGACAGTTGCCACCACCTTGCCATTCCGTTCGGATGTGATGATGTTGATAACTCCCTGGCCGCCTCGTTTGACATGGCGATATTCGCTGATCGCTGTGCGTTTGCCATACCCATGCTCGGTCACTGTAAAGAGGTACCCATCCACCGAAGCGGGATCCACACTGACAACCAGATCATCATCCCGGAGGCGGATCGCACGAACCCCACGGGCGGTTCGGCCCATTGGACGGACATCCCCCTCCGAAAAACGCACCGCTTTGCCTTCACTCGTGGCGATGATGAGATCTTCCTGTCCATTCGTTTTGAGGACATTCACAAGGAAATCATCCGGATCAAGGTCGATAGCGATGATTCCGGCCTTGCGCGGATTGGAGAATGCCGACAGGTTGACCTTTTTGATGATTCCCTTGGTTGTAACCATCACCAGGAACTGGTTGTCACGAAATTCATCCACAGGCACAAAAGCCGTGATTTTTTCCCCGGGTTCGATATCGATGCAGTTGATAACCGCCTTCCCCCGCGCGGTGCGGCTGCCTTCCGGGATATTGTAGACCTTCAGCCAGTAGGCTTTTCCCTTGTCCGAAAAGAACATGAGATAATCATGGGTCGAAGAGACAAACAGGTCCTTGACATAATCATTGTCTTTGGTGGTCATGGCTGCGATTCCACGACCGCCGCGCGATTGGGAGCGATAGGTTTCCGGTGACTGGCGCTTGATGTATCCCGCCTGCGAAACCGTGATGACCATGTCTTCTCTTGCGATCAGATCCTCCAGATCGAACCCGCCGGAGGCATCGATGATCTCTGTGCGCCGCTCATCTCCGAATTTCGTTTTAACATGGGTCAGCTCCTCCTTCATCATGGAACTGACACGGGCAGGATTGCCGAGGATGTCCCGGTAGTCCGCAATCGCAACCAGCAGATCCTGGTGCTCCTGCTCGAGGACTTCCCGCTCGAGGCCGGTTAGACGCTGAAGCCGCATGTCGAGGATCGCGCGGGCCTGCTCCTCGCTGAACCCATACTCTGATGTCAGGCGCATCGCCGCTTCATCCCCGTCACGCGACGAACGGATGGTGGCAATGATCTGATCGATGAGATCCAGCGCACGGATCAACCCTTCCAGTATGTGCGCACGCTTGAGGGCTTTATCGAGCAGGTAACGGGTTCTTCGGGTGATGACCTCACGGCGGTGATCGAGGAAATGGTGGATCATCTGCGGCAGCGAGAGGTAAACCGGCCGATTTTCAACCAGCGCCAGCAGGGTGATGCCGAAAGTCGTCTGCAGCCGTGAATGGTTGTACAGCTGGTTCAGAATCACCTCGCTGTTCTCGCCACGCTTGATTTCCAGGACAATCCGCATCCCCTTGCGGTCGCTCTCGTCCCGGATATCCGAAAGCCCCTCGATCTTTTTCTCACGAACCAGCGATGCGATATCTTCCAGCAGGCGCCCTTTGTTCACCTGGTAGGGGATTTCTGTGACGATAATCGATTCTCTTCCGGCTTTGCTGGTTTCCGTATGAGCCACCGCTCGAACCAGGATCTTCCCTCTCCCGGTTGTGTAGGCCTCATAGATCCCTTCTCGTCCGAGAATGGTCCCACCGGTCGGAAAGTCTGGACCGGGAATAAATTTCATCAGCTCACGGACACCCCAGGTCGGATTGTCGATCAGCGCGATACTGGCATCGACCACCTCTGTGAGGTTATGCGGCGGAATGCTGGTCGCCATGCCCACCGCAATTCCTGAAGAACCATTGATTAGCAGGTTGGGAACCTGCGCCGGGAGAACCACCGGTTCGACATCTTTTTCATCGAAAGTGGGTTTGAAATCGACTGTATCTTTATCCAGGTCGGAAGTGAATTCTTCACAAAGGCGAGCCAGGCGGCACTCGGTGTAACGGTAAGCCGCAGCAGAATCTCCATCGATTGACCCGAAGTTTCCCTGGCCATCCACCAGGGGATAGCGCAGGTTCCATTCCTGCGCCATGCGCACCAGGGCTTCATACACCGCCGAATCCCCATGCGGGTGGTATTTCCCGAGGACTTCACCAACCACCTTGGCACACTTTGAATACGGGCGTGAGGGGCCTAGCCCGGATTCATGCATGGCATACAGAATCCGCCGGTGAACCGGCTTGAAGCCATCCCGGACATCCGGCAAGGCACGCGCCACAATCACACTCATGGCATAATCGATATAGCTCTCCTGCATCTGTTCTTCGATCGCATGAGGCTTGATTCTCTCATCGGGACTCATTGTGATTCCTTCCTGCTCCTGCAATAACGTGTTGTTCGGGTGTGGGCCTTCGGCATTTCGTTTTCCGGGCCATGAGGCTCAGATATCGAGCACACGCACATTCAACGCATGGCGCTGGATAAACTCCCGGCGGGGTTCAACCTGGTCACCCATCAGGGTCGAAAAGACTTTTTCGGTTTCGGCTTCATCCTCGATGCGCACTTGAAGCAGAGTCCGCTGGCCAGGATCCATGGTTGTCTCCCACAGCTGCTCCGGGTTCATTTCACCCAGCCCTTTGAAGCGCTGAACAGTCATCCCCTTCTGGCTGGATTCTTTGATCGCACTGAACAATCCCTCCAGACTGTAGACAGATCGTTCATCTTTCCCACGGGCATACACACCCAGAGGTTCGCTGTTCAAATGCTCATAAGGCGTGGAACGATAACGATCCAGCGGGATGCCAAGCTCCATCAGGTCCTTCAGGCGGGGGTTGAGTTCCTTGTTCTCCGGCAGATCGATTTCCAGCCAGTTGGGTTTCTCCTCAGGGGGTTCGCCTGAATTATCATCCCCCTCCGTGGCAGCTGGCTGCTCTGAAAGGGAGCTTGAACCCAGCAGCTCCAGCCGCAGATGATCGATCTGCTCCTGGGTGACAGCCCAACGGTACTCTTCCCCCCTGACAAACAGAGCCATGGGAACCTGCCCGGATGCAATGAAGGTCAGGTACCGGTCGAAATCGATCCCTTTCCTTTCCAGCACCCTGGCAATCCGCCCGATCCAGAGAATGTGATCCACCAGACGCCGGAGGTCATCCCCAGCCAGCGGCGGGCGTGTTTCACCTTCGGAGCCTGGGGTCAGCCGGATTTCGGCTTCTTCACAACCAATCGAAATCAGCTCACGGTTGAGCTCTTCCTCACTCTGGATATAACGCATCTGCTTCCCCTTCTTTATGAGGAAGAGCGGTGGCTGGGCAATATAGATATGGCCGCTCTCGATCAACGGACGGAACTGCCGGAAAAAGAAAGTCAGCAGCAGGGTCCGGATATGGGCGCCATCCACATCGGCGTCGGTCATCAGAATCACTTTGCTGTACCGCAAGCCTTCAATTCGGAAATCATCCGCCCCCACCCCGGTTCCGAGCGCTGTGATGACAGTCTGGATTTCCTCATTGGACAGGACCTTGTCCAGGCGCGCTTTCTCGACATTGATAATCTTGCCCTTGAGCGGCAGGATGGCCTGGAAACGCCGGTCGCGCCCCTGTTTGGCGGAACCACCCGCAGAATCTCCCTCGACCAGGAAGACCTCCGATTTATCCGCATCACGCTCTGTGCAGTCAGCCAGCTTTCCGGGCAATGATCCTCCCTCGAGAATCCCTTTCCGGCGTGCCAGGTTCTTGGCTTTGCGTGCTGCTTCACGAGCCACTGCCGCATTGGTGGCCTTATTGACGATCCCGCGCGCAACTGAGGGGTTCTCCTCCAGGAAAGTTCCCAATCCATCGGTCAAAACGGATTCGACAACACCTCGTATCTCGGAATTGAGCAGCTTCACCTTGGTCTGCGCCTCGAACTGTGGATCGGAAATCTTCACACTGATCACAGCGGTCAGGCCTTCACGGACATCCTCACCCTGCAGCGAAAAATCTTCCTGTTTGAAGAGGCGGTTCTGTTTTCCATATCGATTCAAAACTTTGGTCAAACCCGCCTTGAAACCTTCCAGATGGGATCCCCCGCTGGTGGTGTTGATGGTGTTGGCAAAACAAAACACATTTTCGTGAAAACCATCGTTGTACTGCAGCGCGATCTCCACCCGCCAGTAATGATCATCGGATACTTCCGGGTTATGCTCCTTCTCGATCAGAATCGGTTTGGAGGGAATGATCTCTTTGTCTTTGTTGAGATATTCAACAAACTCGGCCACTCCGCCTTCATAATGATAGGTGTCTTCCTTTCCAGTTCGCTCATCCGACAGATGGATCCGGATGCCACGATTCAGGAAAGCCATTTCACGAAAACGCGCCGCCAGAACTTCGTAGGAAAATTCATTGACTTCGAAATATTTGAAGTCGGGCCGGAAAGTCTGGCGTGTCCCTCTCAGATTGGTCGGGCCGATAAACTCCACATCCCCGGTCGCCACGCTGTGGTCATAATGCTGATGGTAGTGGCGGCCATCCCGATAGACATCCACATCGAAAAAAGTGGATAGCGCATTCACCACCGAGACACCGACTCCATGCAGCCCGCCTGAGGCTTTGTAGGATTTATTGTCAAACTTCCCGCCCGCATGAAGTGTGGTGAGAACCACTTCGAGGGCAGACTTATTGGGATAAGTGGGATGCCGGTCGACCGGGATGCCGCGTCCATTGTCGACCACAGTGATGCTGTTGTCGTAATGGATGGTGACATCGATCCTGTCGCTGTATCCGGCGATGGCTTCATCGACACTGTTGTCGACCACCTCGAACACCAGGTGATGCAGCCCCTGGCTTCCGGTCTGCCCGATATACATGCCTGGACGCTTGCGGACAGCATCCAGTCCTTCAAGGACGACGATACTTTCTGCGCCATATCCATTTTCTGGGGATATGGGCACAGGTGGGTTCACTGCTGTTTCTGTCAAGGCTTCGTCTCAACTCCGGGAATGGATTAACAGGTCTTTTTGAAGATCGGATTCAGCCCCTCATCCTTCGATCTCCAGGACCTGTTTAAGATACCTTTAACCCATTGAAATGTCAAGAGTTAAAAGTTTAGAATCAAGCCGAATGACTTGCCAGCTCCACCTATTGAGGAAATCCCCCTCAAACACGGTTGATCTGGACAATAATTTCATTAATGATATTTAGATCGTAATATCTCAAATCCCAGGTATAAGGTGGATTCAGGATGATTCCCTTCATCGGAATCCCACAAAATATCAAAGGAATGTTCAAAAAATGCCGGAAAATTTGGGAATTGGCCCAATGATTGATATATAAAATGATTGTGAAATTCCAATCGACACAGAAATGTTTTTCAGATAATGTCTTTTTGACAGATTTCCAACCGGGCCGGAAATCATGAAAAAAATCATTCTTTTCATTTTATCTGCACTTCTCGCCTTTCCGGTGGTCGCCCAATCGTACCACCCCAATTGGAGTGTGCGCGCCTTTCGCAACCAGGATGGCCTGCCTTATGAGGTTGTTCGGGATATCAGCTGGCACCGTGACTCTCCTGTGGTCTGGTTTGCCACTTGGAGCGGGGGAGTGGCATGCTTTGATGGCCTCAACTGGAGAACTTTGGCGCCATCCACGGGATTTCCTTTTGATTCGATCCGAACTGTTACCGCAGTCGGCGCAGGCAAAGCCTGGATCGGGGCCGATCTCGGGCTTGTTTATGTGGATTTGGACCGAAAGGTGGTTCTCACCAAAGAAAAATATCCCACCCTGGTCGAATCCAATTGCTTTTCCTCTCTCCGAGTGTCGGAAGAGGAAGTGTGGATCGGGACCTTCAGCGGTTATATCCTCGCTGTTTCGGCGGAAATTCCGGCAGGAGCCTCGCCCACCTGGCGAGTTGTGCTTGGAGATGAATTAACCCGGGGAGCCCAGATTCGCAAGATGATCCGTGATCGCCAGGGTCGAATCTGGGTGGCGAACAGTGATACCGGAGTCCTTTGTTTTGAAGGCAGCAGTTGGAGAAAGGTGGCCACCAGTGATGAGCTGGGAGGCGATTGCCTGTCGATTTGTGAGGCTCCGGATGGCTCAATCTGGGCGACCGGCCTCAATGCCCTGAACCGGTATGATGGTAAAGGTTGGGAGGTAGTCCGTACTTTCCACCCTGCAATCACTTGTGTCGTTTTTACTCCGGATGGGATCCCCCTTGTTGGAACCAATAAAGGTTTGTTCGTTCGCCAGAACGAAAAGTGGAACAAGTTTTCCCTCGATCAGGAATCTCCGGATCAGTATGTCGAAACCCTGGCCTGCCAGCCGGATGGCATTGTCTGGGTGGGAACTCGTGTGGGAGCGTTCCGGCTGTCTCCCACACTCTGGACCCAGTGCACAGATAACGACAATAATTCGAAGCTCCTTGAAAAATCCTTAATTGCCGAGCCGGATCGACCTCCCCTGGCGCTGTCAGAAAACAATGAGCTGATGCAATTCGATGGAACCCTCTGGCGGCCGATTCTGGCACTGCCTTCCCGTGAGACTTCTATTGGAATGATGACCAGACCCCGGGAAGAAAAGGTCTGGATTCTTTCCGGCACGGATGTGTTCCATTGTTCTCTCACCCCCCCCGCTCTCCTCGAGAAGATTTCTGTGCCCGGCCAGTTTGACCCCCGATCGTTGTATCAGGATAAAAAAGGGGATCTCTGGCTGCTGAGCTCGACTGGTTTGTATCGCCTCGATAAAGGCTCCTGGATCGCTGAGCCTGCTGGAAAAGACAACTATATCCGTGAAAAAATCCAGGGAATGGCTCATCTGGAAAATGGCGATTACTGGATTGGCTATGATGACCGTGTTGAGCATTGGCATGGAGGGGAAATCACTTCTTACCCGGCGCGAGGGAAGATATTTCAGGGGTGGCCGCCGACCGGGGTGATCCTGGAAACCCATGATAAACGTCTGATTTTTGGCACTCCGAGTTATGGGCTTTTATTCCGCGACACGAAAAACAACTGGACAAAAATCACAGAGAAAGAAGGTCTGTTTCGAAATCGAGTTTCATCTCTTTATGAGGATACTCGTAAAATCCTGTGGGTGGGGCACCGTGACAATGGCCTTTCTTTCCAGTATGGCAACCTCTGGATTCCCCATAAATATCATGAAGGCCTCCCGAATGGGTCGGTCCTGTGTCTGGGGGAATCCCCTGCGGGTAAATTGTGGGCTTCTGTCACTGGGAGCTCCTTTTACACCTATTCCCGCTCCGAAGGTTCTCCGGATACCACTCTTTTTGTAGCGGATGCTGAACTGAGTGAAAACGAGTCGGCTTTTATCTCTTTTAAGGGAATCGATTTATGGAAAAGGACACGCTCGGAGAACCTTTATTTTTCCTACCGGATCATCCCTGAATCCCAGCGTTTTACTGATCTGGCCTGGTCTCCATTCACTCGGGAGACCCAGGTTATGCTGCCCTTGCTCGAACCGGGACAATATCTCATCCAGGTCCGCAGCCTCGATTCAGATGGAAATCTCGACCCTTCTCCGGCGACCACTACTCTGACTGTCAATCCTCCTGTCTGGCAGAGAGGGGAGTTCTACTTTCCTGTCATTATCCTGTCATTGGTGACTCTGATCGCCCTGGCAGCATTTTTCCGCAAGCATATCGCCCTGACCGAATCGGAGGAGAGGTATCGGACCCTGGTGGAAGATGCCTTGACTGTGATACTCAAATGGGACTCGGCCGAACGGATCACCTATTGGAATGAGTATGCCGAAAAACTTTTCTGCATCCCCGCGGATCAGGCTGTTGGATCCACTGTTCAGGAGACCCTGTTCTCCCAGCCTGAGGATGGCCACAAGGCGCTTTCTGAAATCCGACAGATGCTGATCAGTTCAAAAGGCCTCCCGGTCCAACGGCGCAGCCAGCACACCTCCAAAGATGGACGGCATCTGCACCTGAACTGGATATACCGTTCGGTGCTGGATGATCAGGGGCAAATGAAAGAAGTCCATGCTTTCGGGACCGACTGCACTGAGCAGGTGGTAACAGAAAACGCTCTGCTGGAATCCGAGCAGACCTACAAATCCCTTGTGGAAGGAGCCAGCGATTCGATTGTGATCCTGCAGGATGGGATCGTGAAATATGCCAATCCACAGCTGAGCGCAATGACGGGCTACCCGCTCGAATCCTTGCTCAATCACCCGTTTCTCAACCATGTCGATGAGAAAGACCGTGAAAAGGTTTTACAAACCTACTCACGCCGGCTCTCCGGTGAAACTGTCCAGAAAAATTACGAAGTTAAAATCCGGGACCGGCTGGGCCGCCGGATCGAAACCGAAACCCATGCCAGCCTGATCTCTTATGAAGGGCGTCCCGCATCGCTGGTGCTGCTGCGCGATATCACCCAGCGCAAGCAGGCCCAGGAGGCGCTGCTGAAATCATCCCGCATGGAGGTTACCGCGACCCTGGCCGGCGGAATCGCTCATGATTTCAATAACTTGATGGTCGGGATCCTGGGGTATGCAGAGCTCCTGCGCATGGAATTTCAGAATCAGCCAGACATCATCCGCATGCTCGATCGAGTCATCCAGTCCGCCGAACGGGCGGGTGAACTCTCCCAGCAGATGCTCTCCTATGCCCGTGGAGGCCGGTACCATCCCCAGGAAATCGACCTCAATTTTGTGGTCATGGAGACCATTCGTCAGCGGGCGAAATCCTTCCCCGATGGAATCCGCCTGGAATCCAAACTTTCCCCCGATCTCCCGTTTCTTATTGCCGATCCGGTTCAGATCAGCGAGGTGATTATCGGGCTTTTGAGCAATGCTGTCGAAGCACTTTCCGAGGGGGGCCGGATAACTATCGAAACCTCCAGAGGAGAGGAGAATGGATCACCTTCAGAAAACCTGCCACCTGATCTCGGCCAACACCTGGTCCTTACTGTGGCGGACAATGGGTGTGGAATGGATCATGAAATCCTGTCGAGAATTTTCGAACCCTTCTTCACCACCAAATTCCAGGGAAGAGGCCTGGGCCTGGCGGCGGTGTATGGGATTGTTAAAAACCATGGCGGAGAAATTTCTGTCGACAGCGAGAAAGGGCAAGGAACCTCATTCAAAGTGTATCTTCCTCTGGGAAATAGCTGATCCTCCCACTGTTGCTGGCAAGGCCCAGGAGAGCCACTTCCTCCAATTTCCCCTCCTTCTTCCCTTTGTTGCTCCTGTCCTTCCCGTCTGTACCGGCACGGATGTAAAGTGTTTCTGATTTCAGGTGTCTGGCGTGGTACTGGCAAACGAAACCGAAAATGGTTGAGAGGCATACCGAATCACACAGGAAGAGCGATCAGCGAAATCGCTCACGCAGGCTGCTACAATGAAAAATGAATCGGCTGATCAATGATCAATTGGCCAGGGCGCCAATGCCAAAGGGGATCAGGAGAATGAAAATACTGTATTGGATTGTACTGTGGATAATCCTTACGTTAACCATGTTGCCATTCGACCAATCGATCCACTCCTGGGTGTGGACCAGCCCCAAGGGCCTTTTACGTGATGTGTTGACAGCCAATGACTACCTTTCGGGGTATCCGATCCACTTGTTCATCATCTCAATTTTATTTGCTCAATCGAACTGGAAGAAATTGCTTTCAGGATACCTTGCTGTGATGATTGGCCAGGGGCTGGTTGTTGATCTAATCAAGATCCTTGTGGGGCGTGGAAGGCCACTCATGGAGAAAGGCGCCTTCTATTTTCACCCTTTCAGTCCGCCTCGAATGGAAATGACCTCCTTTCCCTCCGGTGATGCAACCGCAGCATTGGCTCTCGCCACTCTATTGGGAATCTATTACCCAAAATCAAAATGGTTATTCTGGCTGCTGGCACTCGGGTCGGGACTTTCCAGGATCGCCCGGGGTCGACATTTTCCATCGGATGTGATTTTTGGTGCTGGATTGGGGGTCGCTTGCGCGGTATTCGCAACCCATCTTTTAGGAGCAAGTTACTATTCATTCGGGCTCAATCAGACTGATGCTTTGAACCAGTCTTTGGAGGTCGGCAACTGGAAGCCCACTCCCGCTCCTGAAGTGGTTTCCTGGAAAATATCGTAAAACTTTTGAGATATTCTCCGGGGTGGCGTAATGGACCCAAATAATTCTGGCCCGGTTTCTGGGTGCTGATAGGGTTCCGATTGTGGTATCCTTCCTGCATGTAGAATTTTCTCAGCAGACTGGCCAGCTGGCAACCTGAAAGGACCGATTACGGAGAAAAACCCATGGGCAGGCTTTGCCAAATGGTTTTCTGGAAAGCCCATGGGGTCTCCACCCTCATTCAGTGGGTCATTTTACTGCTTTCCTTCCCGGCAGCCTTGTATGCTGAACCAAACCCCGCTCTTTCAAAGTTCGTGAAACAGGCCTATGGCTATCCTTCGGTTGTATTGTCTGCCTCGAATTCCAATTTTTCCCCTAATCCTCTCTATAAACAGGTCTCCCACCTGGTAGAAAAAACGGTTTTTGAGAGCTTTTCATCAGTTCATCAGCGGATGCTGGCATCTCGGGCCACAAAAAGGTTCGCTCCCGGAGAGCCGGTGCCATTCTGTTGTTTCGCCCCTGGAACCCCTGAGGAAAAGATCGCCGTTTTTGAACAGGCCATGTACGGGTCCGGAAAATTTCGACCGCTGGGGCATCGCTGGTATTACACCGCAACCGAGCCATCGCTTCACTCGCAGGGAGATCCCACCATCATTACTTACAGTTTCGCCCCTGATGGAACTCCGATCTCTCCCGCTTATCCAAATGAGTCTTCCGCTGGCAGTTCCCTGATGGCCTCATTTGATGCGGCTTTCGGGAGCCGCCAGACCTGGCAGGATCTCTTTCACCAGATGTTTCAGGATTGGTCCGAGGTGTGTGGTGTCACCTATGTCTATGAACCAAACGATGACGGGGTAGAAATTTCGCAGGGAAATACAGGGGCGCTCGGGGTCCGCGGTGATGTGCGCATTGTGGGCCACCCCATCGATGGCCTCTACAGTACCCTGGCTTACAACTGGTCGCCAGATTATGGGGATATGATCCTGGATACCGATGATTCTCCATATTTCAGTAATTCATCCGGAAACTACCTGCGGCTGCGAAATACTATTGCACACGAGCACGGCCATGGTCTCGGAATGGGCCATACCTGTCCCCTCAACCAGACAAAGTTGATGGAACCGATGATAACCACCAGCTTTGATGGTCCCCGCCATGATGAAATTCTCAATGGCCAGCGTAATTATGGCGACCCCCAGGAACCCAACGATTCCTCGGTCAAAGCGGTCGATCTCGGGATGATGTACCTCGGAACGACGACTGTCTCCAATGTCAGTATCGATGGAAGCGGTGATCAGGATTACTTTGTGTTTTCAGTCCCTGCGGATAAAAGTGTGGCATTGACACTCACTCCTTATGGTTTCACTTACCTGGAAGGTGATCAAAATAACAATGGCTCATGCAGTGCTGGAAGTAATTTCGACTCCACCACCATCAGCAACATTGCCGTCTCACTGATCAGCCAGGATGGGACCACTGTGCTGGCCAGTGCCGATGCCAATCCGGCCGGAGGGAGTGAAAACATCGCCACCTTTGTGCTCTGGCCGGGCGCTGGAAGTTATTTCATCCGGATCTACCCGGGTTCAAGCGCAGCCAACAATGTTCAGATGTACACCCTCGATATTGATATCGATGATGCGCCAGGCGCTCCGACCCGGACACCAACCCTTTCACCGACTATTACCCAGACTCCAACCATTACCCTGACCCCCACATCCACCATCACTCGCACCCCGACACGCACAAGGACTTTTACACGCACCGGGACTTTCACACGCACCGCAACTCCCACGGCAACGCGAACCGCGACTCGAACGGCAACAGTAACCCAAACACCCTCCAGAACCCACACCGCAACCGGAACCCCGACCAGCACAAGGACTTCGACTCCCACCGCGACCTGGACACGGACCTTTACCACATCGCCCACCGCAACCAGCACCGGAACCGCGACTCGAACCCTCACCCCCTCGCCAAGCGCCACCCCACTCCCACCGACTGCCACTCCCACAGCGACTCAATCGCTGACTGCAACTTCAACCGCCAGTCCGACCCGGACTTCAACACCCTCGCCCAGCCCAACACAGACTGGAACCCGGACATATACCTCGACCCGGACAAGCACATTGACGGCCACTCCAACCTTTACGAGGACCTCCACACGGACTGCAACTCCGACACCAACCCGTTCATCCACACCCTCTCCAACTGCATCCCCGAATCCGACTCCCTCGCCCACAGCAACCGGAACACAGACTCAAACTCAGACCCCATCTCACACCCCTGAGAACACTGCCACAGCAACGTTCACAGCAACTGCCACAAGCACCAGAACCTCATCGAACACCCCATCCCCAACCAGAACTGTGACAGAAACACCCACAGTGACTGCTTCACCAACCAGCAGCCCGACAGCGACAAGTTCGCCAACCTTTACCACCACACTGACTCGCACCAGGACGCTTACTCGGACACCAACCAGGACTGGAACTCCCTCACCCACAGAGACCAGAACCACGACTCCAACAGCGACCCCGACCTCCACACTGACAGAGACTGCCACACCTGCAGCTTCCCCAACTTCGACATCTCCGCCCACATCGACACAGACTCCGGTTCCCACCGCAACCCCGACTGCGATCCTTTTCCATGCCATCAGGACTCTTCCAGAGTTTTACATCCCCGGAGAGCCTTTCACTGTATCCATCCAGGTTTATCCGGATTCAGGTGCCACTAATTGGAGCGTCGAGGACAGCCCGCAGTATGGGTGGACAATCACCCAGATCAACGAAGATGGCATCTGGGACAGTGTGAACCTCAAGGTGAAGTGGGGGCCATTCTTTGATTCCACCCCGAGAGATCTGACATATCAGGTGACAGCACCGGTTAATGCGAATGGGGAAGCCCTGTTTGAAGGAACTTACTCCTCTGATGGAACCCTGAGTGACATCAGCGGTGAGGTTACGATTGACCCGCACTACCCACACCCGGCCGATATGGATCGAAATTGGGTCATCGATATCAACCAGATGACTGCATACAGTTCCGCATGGAGAAAAGGACTGGCCTGGGCGGTTCTCCCCAACCCCATCCCGATAAATTATGTCACCAATGCCGGGTTCATCTGGAAAACCGGTGAGATCTACTACTATGACGAAATCCCGAGTCCGCCTCAGTGCTGGATCCAGGGAAACGCCCCAGCAACCCTGGCAACCCCCAGCCGGAAAGCCTCTGCTGGGATCAAACGCCGGAACAAAATGATCTCCACTGTTACCCGTTCTTTCATGCCCGAAGTCTACACCCCGGAAATCCCGGTCGTGGTGACCCTGTCAGTCAATCCGGACTCCGCGACTTTTGTCCATGCTGTTGAAGACTCCCCGCCCCCAGGCTGGATCATCGATTCGATCAATGAAAATGGTATCTGGGATCCGGTCAACCTGAAGGTCAAATGGGGCCCCTATTTCGATGCCCTTCCCCGGCAGCTCCAGTACCATGCGACCCCGCCAGCAGGCGAAAGCGGAGAAAAAGTGTTCAACGGGGTGGGAAGCTTCGATGGTTCCGGTGTCATGATCGAAGGCAGCACTACCCTCCATCAGTCCCCAACCGGCATCATGGATTGGCAGAATTATTGAATATCTGCCAGAATAGGCGAATTGGTTGTAACCAGGTTCCCGCCACCCTGATTCAGCCCAACAATTTGCCAGGGGGTTTGATGCCATGGAGAGCAATCATTTTCTAAACACAATCGAGAATTTCCGCCGTGTCGCTGAAAAATGCCAGATTCACCCGGACCTGATTGAACGCTTGAGCCGGCCCAGAGAAACGGTGAAGATCTGCCTCACCCCTCTCATGTCTGATGGCCGGGTTCATATCCATACAGCTTACATCGCCCAGCACAATCGCGCCCTGGGGCCGGCCAAAGGGGGGATCCGCATGGCGCCATCCGTCACACTGGATGATATCTCGGCCCTGGCCATGGAAATGACCTGGAAAACCTCCCTCATCGGCGTTCCCTTTGGTGGCGGAAAATCAGGCATTGTCGCCGACCCGGAATCTTTAAGCCCCCAGGATAAAGAAATCCTGATCCGTTCTTTCACTCGTTCCGCTATTCGACACATCGGGCCGGAAATTTATATCCCCGCCCCGGACATGGGAACCAATGAGCGGGATATGGGGCATATCCGTGATTGCATTTCGTACTCAAGTGGAATTTCTGTAACCCGGGGGTGTTATGTCACCGGGAAGCCGGTTCTTTGTGGTGGAATCCCGGGACGGAGAGAAGCGACCGGAAAAGGTGTTGCCATCACTGTCGGGCTGGCATCAAGGCTGCTGGGTATCGATCTTGCCCAGGCACGGGTGGCGATTCAGGGATTCGGGAATGTCGGTGCGGTTGCCGCCCAGGAACTGTTCCGCCGGGGATTGAAGATCATCGCTCTTGCCGACATCCATGGCACAATCTGGAATCCTTCGGGCCTGGATGTGGATGGCATCCAGGAGCATCTGCGGGGTGGGAATTCACTTGCAACTTTCCCGGGGAGCGAGCCGATCCCATCCTCTGAATTATTCTCCCTGGATTGTGACATCCTGGTCCCCGCCGCCTCATCCAACCAGATTACCCCTGCGAATGCCGAAAGCATCAAGGCACGCCTGATTGCTGAGGGCGCCAATGGTCCGACCACCCCCGAGGCGGACCAGATCCTCAGAAAAAAGGGAATCTTCATCATCCCGGATATCCTGTGCAATGCCGGTGGTGTGTTTGTCTCCTATCTCGAATATACCCAGGAAACTCAGAGGGAGCAGATGACAGTCGAGGAAGTCGAAAACAGGCTTCAGCAGCGTCTGGAAAAATGTTTTGAAGAAGTGTTCTCGAATGCCCGGGCCGGGAATGTCGATATGCGCAGTGCAGCGCTTGAAATCGCCATCCGGCGTGTCGCCGATGCCATCGTCTGCCATGGCTTCTACCCATGACCCGGGAAGTTTTCATGAGGATCAAAAAAAAGTTGTAGTAAAAATGCGGCCCGGCCCGTATTAAATTATGAAGGCTGTTTTTATTCGAGAGAGACAGGAGAACTGTTTTTCAGGCACCAGGGTTTCAGGCTCAGACAAATTCAATTCTTTCCTGACTGCGGCGGGAACAACAGTTTCCGCCGTTTTTTTTAACCACAGGGTGGTTTCTTAACTCATGGGCAGGAAATCTTCAGCCGTGGCACCCTTCAGATTCAGGACCGTGCGGATTACCTCCCCCACCACCTGATTGGGAGTCGAGGCCCCCGCGGTGAACCCAATCCGGCACTTCCCTTCCGGGAGCCAGTTTTCGGTCACTTTAATTTCATTGCTGTGTGGAAGCTGGTGGGTAATCCGTGTCGTGCCGTCGATGCGTGAGACTTCATCGATATGGTATGTCGGGCAATGAGAACTGCCGATTTCACACAGATGGCCGGTATTGCTGCTGTTGAAACCCCCGATCACAATCATCAGATCCAGCCCCTCCCGGCATAACTCGATGACCGCATCCTGGCGTTCCTGTGTGGCGGAACAGATTGTATCGAAGGAAAGGAATCTCCGTTGAGTTTCTTCCTCCCCATAATGGTCAGCGATGGCCTGGCGTATCTGTCTGGCGATTTCCAGTGATTCCGAACTGAGCATGGTGGTCTGATTGGCGATTCCAACTTTTTCCAGATGGATGTCGGGATCGAAACCAGGCGAGACAGCATGAGTGTAAATATCCAGGAACTGCTGGCGGTCTCCACGCCGGCGAATCCAGTCACAGACAAATTGAGTCTGTTCGAGGTCTTTCACAACCAGATACTGCCCCCCGTGAACCGACTCGGCACGTGAACAGGTGGCGATGGTTTCCTCATGGTCATACTTCCCATGAATGATCGATGTGTACCCTTCCTTTGAATAGCGTTCCACCCGGCGCCATACATTGGCAACCGATCCACAGGTCGTATCCACCAGAATGCAGCCGGTCTGGCGCAGCCGATCCAGTTCACGGGTGCTCACTCCGAAGGCTGGGAGAAGAACCACATCCTCTTTTGTCAATGTCTCGATGCTGTTCCCGGAAGCGTATCTCCCACTCAGAAACTGGATGCCCAATTCATTCAAACGGCGGTTGACACGGGGATTGTGGATGATTTCAGCGGTCAGGAAGAGTCGTTTTTCCGGAAATTTCTTCCGGGTTTCGTAGGCATAATCCACCGCACGATCGACGCCGTAACAGAAACCGAACTCGCGTGCCAGGCGGATTTCCACCTCAGGTCTGTCCAGGCTGAACTGATGGTGCTGGAGGTATTGCACCAGCTCGCTGTGATAATCACTTTCCAGTTCATCGGCAACTTCAGATTTAAGCCCAAAGCCGCGTTTGAAGATGGGCACATGGCTGATTCTGGTTTCGGACATGACAGAGGTTTATCCTTTTCATCGTTGAGTATAAAGCCTGGGACCGATTTTTCGAAGGCTTTTCCCTGGGGTCCTTGAATTCACCTTCATTGGCAATGGAATCGGAATATCGAAGGCAGCGGACAGAAATGGACCTGCACTTACAATGGCCTCAACCAGCTCACCCGGCAGAATAAATATCCCGCCGAAGGCTTGTGTGTTGAAATAAGGCCCTTGTCCCATAGAGCATCATTTCTGTAGGGGCACGGCTTGACGACCTTTGACCGGAAACGTCCCCAGCAAGGTCCCGCATGTCCCGTAGGGGCACGGCTTGACGTGCCCTTTTGGAAAACGGGTGATCTCCCTTTGTCCTCCCTGCCCTTCAATCCATCATTCTCAACCCCCAACCCGTCATTCCCACCCCCCAAACCCGTCATTACCACTCGCCCCCTTGTCATTCCCACGAAAGTGGGAATCCAGAAAATTTGGCGCGGACCATGGATCCCCGCTCCCGCGGGGATGACAAAAGGGGGGAGGATGGGGATGACGAAGAAGAGTTGGGGATGACAGAGGGGGGAATGCGGATGGCAAAAACAGGAGCAGGGATGGTTTAGGCGGAGCGGAAAAAATTTGTTCGGATTGTTGAGCCGGATGGGGTATAATCGCCCTCCAGCAGGAACCGCGAGGAATCAGATGACCCAGGCGAAGAACCACACCCCAACCCCCGACCAGACCAACGACTCCACCTGCACTTATGACGCGGTCTGGAATGAGCTGGCGACATCTCCATTCAGTGGCTCCCCCTGGGCCTCGGCTTGGTGAGGGGTTAACCAGTCGCCAGAGAGACAGCGATTTCCTAACCGATGGATTCTGAACAGGGCGTCAGGGGTTGACAGGTAAGCTTCTCTTCCCACAATTCCTCTGTTCTGCCACATTACCGGTAAAACACCATGGACATGCCGATTCTCATGGGGTGTATGTGGGGGGTCTTGACTGCGGGAGTTCACTTTCTCCTGCTGCGAAAGTCTCTCAACACAGTGGGAAATCGCCCGATGACACCTTCTGTGTGGATCTGGCGTATATCTTCAACTTCACGAATCCTTGCTGTGGGTGTTATTCTCGTGATGGGTGTGCTATGGAAAAATCTCCGTCTGGATGCAGCGATTGTGACCTATGCGGTCCTCCACACGGTGATGATGATTGGTTACGGAGTTTATCTCTCCGGCCATTCAACCCGAACCGGTGTTGAATCGGTTGATTGAAAACCCGATCCAGCTGAAACTCCCGTTGCAGCTCGGACTGGCCGCCAATCGACAGGAAAGGAAGAAGGATGCCTTACACAAGCGTCTTGGCAAGGCGGTATGCACATGGCCTGCTGGGGGTTGTACGAACTGGTGGAAGATTGCCGGAAACCAGCCAGGAGCTGCACCGTTTCCTCGACCTGTTTACTGAAAATGCAAATTTTCGCGAGGCCATGCTCAATCCAGCTTACAGCGCCCGTGAGCGTCGTGAACTGCTGGATCAAGTCGCCCCGCAGCTCAATCTGTCCAGCGAAACCACCAACTTCCTGCGGCTGTTGATTGAAAAACGCCGCATGGAAAATATTGGCGAAATGGTCGAAGCCTTCGATGAACTGTACCGCCAGGAGGCCGGCATCATCCGGGCTGAAGTCGTTGTCGCTGAGGATGTCAGCCCCGAACTTGAAAACCGGGTGACACAGGTGGTTCAGAAAATTTCCGGCAAAACACCGGAAGTGCTGGTTCAGAAAGATCCTTCGATTATCGGGGGAATGAAAATCCGGATGGGCAACACCATTCTGGATGCCAGCATTAAAACGAAACTTGAACGGTTGAGGGAAAAACTGATTGAACCCTCCACCGCTTCGTAAGCACTAATATCCCGAGAGGAGCACAAGATTTCAGCGATGTCGCACCAGATCAGACCGGATGAAATCAGTACACTCATTGAGCAGCGGATCCGGACCTTTGGTTCGGAAGTCCAGACAGAGGATGTCGGCACTGTCATCGAAGTGGGTGATGGCATTGCTCGAGTCTATGGCCTGGATAAAGCCATGGCGGGCGAAATGGTCGAATTTCCCGACGGTGTCAAGGGAATGGTTCTGAACCTCGAGGAGGGGAATGTCGGTATCGTCCTTTTCGGCCAGGACCGCGGAATCAAGGAAGGGGATACCGTCCGGTGTACCGGCCAGGTTGTGGTTGTTCCCTGTGGTGAGGGGCTGCTGGGCCGTGTGGTCAATCCGCTCGGTGAACCGGTGGATGGAAAAGGCCCGATCAACCCGAAACCGACCGCTTTCCGGAAAATCGAGATGGTGGCTCGCGGAATCGTGGATCGAATGCCAGTCCGCGAACCGCTCCAGACCGGCCTCAAAGCCATCGATTCCATGACCCCGATCGGCCGCGGGCAGCGCGAATTGATCATCGGAGACCGCCAGACCGGCAAATCGGCCCTGGCGCTTGACACCATCATCAACCAGAAGGCCACCCACAAAACCGATTCTCCGGTCTATTGCATCTATGTCGCTGTCGGCCAGAAGGATTCCACTATCGCCCAGGTTGTCAAAGCACTCGAAGACAACGGGGCCATGAATTATACCATCGTGGTCAGCGCGCCTGCCTCCGAATCCGCGCCCATGCAGTTTATCGCTCCCTATGCCGGTTGCGCCATGGGCGAGCACTTCATGTTCGAAGGCAAGCATGTCCTGTGTGTCTATGATGACCTTTCCAAGCAGGCTGTGGCTTATCGCCAGCTGTCCCTGCTGCTTCGCCGCCCACCCGGACGTGAAGCCTATCCCGGAGATGTGTTTTACCTTCACAGCCGGCTTCTCGAACGCGCTTCCAAGCTGAGCAAAGAGCTCGGCGGCGGTTCTCTGACTGCCCTGCCGATTATCGAAACCCAGGCGGGAGACGTTTCGGCTTATATCCCGACCAATGTCATCTCGATCACCGATGGCCAGATTTTCCTTGAAACCGACCTGTTCTATTCCGGTGTGCGCCCGGCCATCAATGTGGGTATTTCGGTTTCACGTGTCGGTGGAAATGCCCAGATCAAAGCCATGAAGCAGGTTGCCGGAAGGCTGCGCATCGAGCTCGCCCAGTACCGCGAACTGGCGGCTTTTGCAAAATTCGGATCGGACCTCGATGCCGCGACCCAGAAACAGCTGCGGCGCGGTGAAAGGCTGGTGGAAGTGCTCAAGCAGGGCCAGTATGTTCCACTGCCGGTTGAGGAGCAGGTTCTTCAAATATTCGCCGCAACCGAAGGCTTCTGGGATGATGTTCCAGTTGCCGATGTGGTCCGGATGAGCGATGAGCTGCTCGATCACATGCGTGTTTCCCAGTCAGCCATCCTGAGTGAGATTGTGGCTAAAAAAGAACTCAGCGATGACCTGCGCGCACGGATGCGGAAGGCCATCCAGGAATTCAAAGAGGCTCAGCTCGCAGTCAGCGCCAAAGCCTGAGTTCTCCAGCACAAGCAGATAAATTACAAGACTGAATCAGGAGCATAAAAATCCATGGTGGATGGGAAAGTCGTTCAGGTTATCGGTCCGGTGGTGGATGTCGAGTTTGATTCAGGATCCCTGCCGGATATTCTTAATGCCTTGGTCATTCCGAAAGACGGGAATGTCATGGAACGCGATGTGGTCATCGAAGTGGCACAGCACCTCGGCAACAATGTGGTCCGCGCGGTTGCCATGTCCAGCACCGACGGCATCGGGCGTGGCCAGGTGGTTCACGATTCCGGCGCGCCGATCACAGTTCCGGTGGGGCCGCAAACACTCGGCCGAATCTTCAATGTGCTTGGGGAACCGGTCGATAAAATGCCCGATCCGGATACAAAACTGCGTGCCCCGATCCACAAAAAACCGCCTCAGTTTGTCGATCAGAGCACCACTTCCGAGATGCTGGAAACAGGCCTCAAAGTGGTGGATCTCCTCTGCCCGTATGCCAAGGGAGGCAAGGTCGGCCTGTTCGGGGGAGCCGGTGTCGGAAAAACCGTGCTCATCATGGAATTGATCCGTAACATCGCCCAGGAGCATGGTGGAACCTCTGTGTTCTCCGGCGTGGGCGAACGCACCCGTGAAGGAAATGACCTCTGGCTCGAAATGCAGGAGTCCGGTGTTATCGCCAAAACCGCTCTTGTGTACGGGCAGATGAACGAACCCCCCGGGGCACGCCTCCGTGTCGGATTGACCGGTTTGACCATGGCCGAATACTTCCGTGACGAAGAAGGGCAGGATGTGCTCCTCTTCATCGATAACATCTTCCGGTTCACACAGGCCGGTTCGGAAGTGTCGGCACTTCTGGGACGCATGCCTTCCGCGGTGGGTTATCAGCCCAACCTGGCGACCGAAATGGCGGGTCTTCAGGAGAGAATCACCTCCACCCGCAAAGGTTCTGTGACTTCTGTCCAGGCGATTTATGTCCCCGCCGATGACTTGACCGATCCAGCCCCGGCGACCGCATTCGCACATCTGGATGCCACCACAGTTCTCTCCCGCCAGATTGCCGAACTGGGGATTTATCCCGCAGTCGATCCACTCGATTCGACTTCCCGAATCCTCAAACCCGATGTGGTTGGCCTCGACCATTACCTGATCGCCCGCCAGACCCAGAAAGTCCTCCAGACCTACAAGGATCTGCAGGACATTATCGCCATTCTTGGTATGGATGAGCTGTCTGACGACGACAAACTGATCGTGTCCCGCGCACGGAAGATTCAACGCTTCCTTTCGCAACCCTTCTTTGTGGCCGAGCAGTTCACCGGCTATCAGGGTCAGTATGTTCCACGTGAACAGTCCGTCGCCGGCTTCAGGGAAATACTCTCTGGCGATATGGACGATCTGCCTGAACAGGCGTTCTACATGGTGGGTAATATCGAACAGGTCAAAGAGAAGGCTGAAAAGCTGGCCCGGGAGTAACCTGGTAAAAGCCTGTCTGTTCCATTCGGTTTATTCGATGCAACACAGGGGTATGGCAATCCATGCCCCTTTTTTATTTAACAGCCCTGGAAGAACAACAGCCTTACAGAGGTTCCCGTACAAGCGGGATCTCATCCACACTCACTCCAATCACCAGGCGATAGCAACGCACTTCGGCATCGGATTCCTCTGGAAATCGTGCGATCAGGTAGTATCCATCCAGCCAGGCTGGCCAGCCCAGATCGGGATCCAGGAATCGGGCCTGGATATCCCACGGATCGGGATGGCACACTCCGGTCGGATGAGAATGACAGAGGGCCATGATCTGCTGGTTCCGGCGATGAATGGAAATTTCTGTGCGTCGGACATGCCCCGCATCGAGGAAAAAATCTTTCAGCTGGCCATTGAGATTATCGAGGGGATAAAAGCGGTCAGCAATTCCATGCCGGCCCGCCAGAAATCCACAGGCCTCCCTGGGAGATTCCTTCTTCAGGCTGGCCACCATCTGCTGGTAAGCCTCCTCTGTGATCCGGAATGGGGCTGTCTCCATCATCGCTCAGGATCCTGTTGAGGTGGATTGCGGTCCAGCCGCATAAATCAATAGTGCCGTTTCAGAATCAGGTCAGCGGCGGCGCGCAGGGCTGTTGCATGTTCACCGAACGGAACCAGGCTCTGCTCGGCACGCTGGGTCAGCCCTGCAGCCTTGGCACGTGACTCTTCGATTCCGAAAACCGCCGGATAGGTGACCTTGTTCTGCTCGACATCCTTATGGGAACGCTTGCCCAGCTGCTCCGTGGTTTCCACAAGGTCGAGCAGATCATCGATGATCTGGAAAGCAAGCCCGATGCATTCACCAAAGGTCGCGAGGTACTCGACCTGCTGCCTGGTGGCTCCTGCCGCCTGGCCTCCAGCAACCACACAGGCGCGCAGAAATGCCCCGGTCTTGTTCCGGTGGATCTCTTCGACAAGCTGCGGAGTGGGTTCGTGGTGGACAGATTCCAGGTCGAGCATCTGTCCCGTGACCATCCCGCCGATCCCGGTTGCATCGCCGATGCTCCTGGCTGCGTGTGCCAACTCCATTCCATGATCGACAATCCCCTCGACCAGCAGCTGAAAGCCAAGATTGAGGAGGGCATCTCCGGCGAGAATAGCGGTCGCTTCATCGAATGCCTTATGGCAGGTTGGCTTTCCACGCCGCAGGTCGTCATCATCCATGGCCGGAAGGTCATCATGGATCAATGAATAGGTGTGGATGCATTCCACCGCAGCTCCCACACGGGTTTCGGGCAGAATCGCGGACTTCGCTGCGGGCTGCCCGTTCATCCCCCGGACAGCATCCGCCGCTGCGAACACCAGCAGGGGGCGGATCCGTTTGCCTCCCACAAAGAGGCTGTAACGCATCGCTTCGATCAGGCGCGCCGATGCTCCATCGTCGGCTGAGAGGCGTTTGTCCAGGTATGTTTCGACTGTCTCTTTGACATGAGACAGATAAGTGGCAAGATCAAACATGGCGTGCCTATCATAGCACAGGCTTGTTTTTTAGGAGGAGGCCTCCCGGAAGGAGCGTTTTCATGCGGTCTGTTTTTGTCAGTGCCATCCTGCTGGCCTGGATTCTTTTTTCCACAAGCCAGGCCGAAGACTTTCCCGCTTTGGTGACTTTTGTGAAGGATGGCGACACTTTCGAAGCCCGGCGGAATGGAGAGACTGTGACCATCCGCCTCTTTGGCATCGACTGCCCGGAAAAGGGGCAGCCCTTTGCCGATGCGGCACGCAAGTTCACTGAGAGCCAGGTCCTCAATAAGACTGTTCAGATCCACATCAGGGACAGAGACCGTTATGGCCGCCTGGTTGCGGAGGTGACAGGCAACGGCAAAGAGAACCTCAACCAGGCACTGGTTCGCGAGGGATTCGCCTGGCATTACAAAAAACACAGCAAAGACCCGGCCATGGCCGCGCTGGAGAACCAGGCGCGAGCCGAAAAAAAGGGGGTATGGAGGGATATTCAACCGACCGCACCCTGGGATTACCGTGCACAGCACCGCATCTGGGCGAGCCGTGAGCAGCCCAGGTCAAAAGCCTCCACACCGGCTCCCACACCGACCCGAAAGCCCACAGCATCCGATTCTTCGGGGAAGGCCGAAAAGACAGATGGCCGGGTCATTGCCAACCGCAGGAGCAAGGTCTACCACCACCCGGACTGTCCGAATGGAACCAGAATATCAGCCGCGAACCGAATCGAATTTCCTTCAGCTTCAAAAGCGGAAGCCGCTGGATATCGCCTCTGCGCTGAAGAGAAAAAGAAGCGCGAGGGAAATTAGTGGACACCCTCCGGGTTTACCCCAGCACACGCTTCCTCTCGGGATCATAGAGAACTTTGTCATGGCGTTTCGCCGGGTAACGTTCACAGTAAGCCTCAACCTCGAAATCGGTGTGGGTTGAATCTTCGATCGGCAGGTACCCATAAGCCACAGTCCGGCCCACTGTGTATCCATATCCGCCGCTGGTGATAATGCCCGAAACATGGCCATCCTTGAGGATCGTCTCACCACCCAGGAGGCGGAGCGGCTTCTCCAGGCTGAAACAGCACAGCTTGCGGCGTATCCCATCCTTTTTGACTCGCGCCAGCGCCTCACGCCCGATGAAATCACCTTTGTTCAGATCGACACAGAACCCCAAACCGGCTTCATAAGGGTTGTAATCCGGGGTGATATCCGCGCTCCAGTAACGATAGCCCTTTTCGAGGCGCATGGATTCCAGGGCACGGTACCCGAAATCCACCAGGCCGAATTCCTGCCCGGCCTCCCAGAGCCGCTCATAGACATGCTGCGCAAACTCATAAGAAACATGCAGCTCCCAGCCAAGCTCCCCCACATAAGTAACCCGCAGGGCAGTCACCGGCGCATAGCCGATGGCCATGTGACGGCAGCTTGCGAACGGAAAGGCTGCATTTGAAATATCCTGATCGGTCACCTTCGAAAGGACATGGCGTGCGAGTGGCCCCCACAACCCGATGACCGAGTTCATGGAGGTCACATCTTTGACGAACACACCGCCATCCCCGGGGAGATGCCTGCTGATCCAGCTCAGATCGTGGGTTGGAAAAGAGGTGCCGGTCACCAGATAAAAGTGGTCCTCATCGATGCGCGCCACTGTCAGATCACACTCGATCCCCCCACGTGGATTGCACATCTGGGTATAGGTCAGACTTCCAGCCGGCTTGTCGAGGTTTGCCACTGCTAACCTCTGGAGAAATTCGAAAGATTTAGGCCCCCGGACTTCAATCTTCCCGAAAGAGGCCATATCGATGATGCCGACTTTCTCGCGCACGGCACGGTGTTCGCTTCCTACAGCCTCGAACCAGTTCGGATAATCGAAAGAGAGAGTTTCGACCGGTTCCATCCCCTCCGGTGCAAACCAGCTCACCCGTTCCCAGCCATTCTTCTCTCCGAAAACCGCCCGCTTGCTCCTGAGCACCTCATTGAGCGGGCTGCGCCTGATCCCGCGCGCCGACTCATTTTCCTCGCCGGGCCAGCGCAGAGTGTAATGCTTGGCATAGTGCTCGGAGGTGCGATCCACCACAAAGCTCAGGCTGCCATGGTGTCTGGAGAAGCGCCGGATATCCAGTGGCCAGAGATCCATGCCCGGCTCACCCTCGACAATCCACTCCGCCATGGCCCTGCCAACCCCGCCGCCTCCAGCGATTCCAAAGCAGTTCATACCTGCTGCCACATAGAAATTGGGCACTTCGGGAGATGGCCCGAGGATATAATTTCCATCCGGTGAGTAACCATCCGGGCCATTGATCATCTTTCGGATGCCCACAGTTTCGATGCAGGGTGTGCGGAAAACCGCTGCCTGAGAGAGAGGCTCGAACTGTTCATAATTGGGTTCCAGCAGCTGCTGGGTAAAACTGTTGGGGATCCCCCGCATTCCCCATGGGATGGGATTGAGCTCGAATCCTCCCATGGCCAATCCATCCACCTCCGGTTTGTAATAGATCAACCCATCCGGATCGCGCACAGTGGGGAGATCAGGCGGCATGTCCGGGATGGCCTCGGTCACAATATACTGATGCTCCATCGAACAGACCGGAACAATCACTCCCGCCATCAGGCCGATGCTGCGCGCCCACATCCCAGCCGCATTGACAACCACCTCGGTCCGTATGGGGCCTTTGTCGGTCAGAACTTCAGTCACTCTCCCTTTTTTGACAGTCATGCCGGTGACTGTGGTGTGCCGCAGGATGGTCACTCCTGAAGTTCGCGCCCCTTTGGCCAGCGCATGAGCCAGGCTGGCCGGATCCGCAAACCCATCGCTGGGGATGTATGCCGAGCCAACAACACCCTTCGGGTTCATGATCGGAAACAGCTTGCGGGTTTCTTCAGGCCCCAGGAGATGCAATTCCAGCCCGAAACTGCGCGCACTGGTGGCTGCACGCTTGAGCTCCATCATACGGTTTTCCGAAGCGGCAATACGCAGGCTCCCGGCGGGTTTCCATCCGGTCGATTGTCCCGTTTCCGCCTCCAGGCGGTTGTACAGCTCCACACTGTACGACAGCATCCGGGTGAGATTTCTGGACTGGCGCAGCTGGCCGACCAACCCGGCCGCATGCCAGGTCGCTCCGCTGGTGAGCTCCGCTTTCTCCAGGATGACCACATCCTTCCATCCCATTTTTCCCAGGTGATAACCAATACTGCAGCCGACAATTCCTCCACCAATAATGACTGCACGCGCCTGATCGATCATGTTATTTGCCCCCTTGAAAACAGTGTGCTTTCAGCTCGACTCGGATAAATTTCAAGAACCGGCTCTCAACAGGCTGCTCAAAGCCTCAAATCGTCCGGCACTGTCCTTGAGGCCACCGCTGCGGTTTCGCGCCAGCCAGAGCTGGCGATACTCCGGGAGCAGCTGGTCGATTTTATCTGCCAGGGCATTGCGCTTCTCCAGGGGCAGCTGCTCAGTGCCCACTCCACCGGCCGCCAGCCGCGCACGCCCCAGATCCAGGGCCAGTAATGCAATTTCCGACCCGAGCAGAAACTCCTGGCGGATCAGCCCGGCCTCCTCACATTGCATGTCTGCCTGCTGAATGGCCTTTTTAATCTGTTCAATCTGCAGGGAAGCTGCATCGAGATTCTCCATGGTCATCCCGGCCAGGGCTGTGCCCTCGATCCCTCCACGGATGCTGTGCTGCAGGAGCAGGTAATACAGGGTATTGTTTTCGGCCAGGACTCCGGTTTTCTGGTAGACATTTCCAAGATCGAGCACTGCCTGCCCCATGGTGTTCGAACTGTCTTTGAAAACATGCACATCCAGCGCTCTGGCCAGCGGCATCTCTGTATTGCTGTCATAGCACCAGGATACCCCCGCGCCGAAGGCAAATCCCGCATAGGATACCGGAAGGAACTGCCAGTGGCCTCCATCCCCCCAGTCGGTAATGAGGTAACCGATGGCCCCATGGTGAAGCCCATTCCTCGCGGCATTGCGCAGATTCCCCAGGGCATTGTCAGTTCGGCCGATCAGGCTGTTCCAGGAAGAGGATCCCGGACAGACATAAAACGGTATCCCGGAGTCAGCGAATTTCTGCCCATGCTCCGCAAAGGGATGGTCGTCCTCATAGCCCCACTCCATGGCGATGACATCCTTCGGGAGCTCTCCGATCAGTTCGGGGTGCTGCATGATGATATCGCCCCAGAACTGCATCCGGCGCCCCTGCTCTGTGACCAGCTCGTGTATCTTCAGCAGGAATTCGAGATAGACACGGCCCACACCCTGTTTGTCGGTCGCTTCCTTGCTGCGCCCTTTGCCAAGAGTCCAGGTTTCATCACAGCCCACATTGAACAGAGGGCTGCTGAAATTGGGGAGCGAATCGGCATACATATCCCCCAGCAGCGCGATGCTGCCCGGATCGACAGCACAGAGATCCATGCCTCCCTCCGGCATTTCCGCCAGCGGGAGGTATCGCTCATGCTTGAGCCATCTTTCCATGTGGCCGAAAGAGTTCTGATTGGGCACCAGCAGGATGAAGTGCTCCTGGCAATAGGCATCCAGAGCACGTATCTGGTGGGGCGTCATCGGGGAGGCATCCTGCCACACCACTGGGTGATTGCGGTAAGCGAAAGTATGCTCGGTGTACAGCTGCAGCTGGTTGATTTTCCACTCCGACAGAAGATCCACGAGGCGGTACAGGGTTTCCATTTCCGGGACCTTGTCACGCGAAATATCCAGCAGGACTCCACGGGATGGAAAGTCCGGCCAATCCTCGATATGCACATTCGGAATCAGAGGGGAGGGGGATGCCTGGCGCTGCAGCTGGCGCAGTGTCATCAGGCCATAATACAGGCCCGCATTGTCACGCGCTGTGACCCAGACTCCATTCTGATCCACCAGCAGGCGATAACCATCTTTGTGAATGATCGAAGCCGGATCGATCCGCAGATGTGTCGCGGGGCGTTCCCCACCGGGAGGAAACAAATGGTTCCAGATCTTCTCGAATAGCCGGGTTCCATCCCGGTCGACTCCCTCGATGGTCAGAACCGACTTCTCACTGCAGGCATAATGCCCTTCGAGAAACTGAATCCGCCGCGGTTTCGGCAGAAGGATATACTCACCGGAACTGCCGGCTTGATTAGGCCCAACCATGAGCAGCTTCTCCTCTGTGACATTCTGATTTGGGGGTGTCGATTCACACCAGGCTGACAATAAGCCAGATAAACACCAGGCGAGAATCATGAATCCGGTCTTTTTCGCCCTCCAGGTGCCAATGAATCGCATGACCACTCCTTTCTGGTGAAAGGCAATCATTCCACAAAGGCTGGCGTCTGCAAAGGAAAACATCTGAGCTTTTTACTGCCGTGGAAAACTCCATCATCGGGACAGGGCATAGGCCACACCCATGCCGACCTGCGCAGCCAGCATGAGAAGATACATGTGCTTCCAGGACACATGGTTGGCCTCGAGGGTCAGTTCATCCGGCTTGCGCAGGATCAGGTAAGCGATATAAGCCCCCCAGACCGCCAGCAGCACTCCGAGCAGGCCAATCCAGCGGCCATCCGCTGACAGCCAGCCAGTCCCTGCAAAGAACGCCAGCAGGATAAAGGGCAGAATAAAAAAGGGGCTGATCATCCAGGCGCTGGCACGAACTCCATATCGTATCGGGAGGGTCATGCAGCCATACTTCCGGTCACCTTCCATGTCAGAAAAATCCTTGGTGGTTGCAGCCCCGAGAATGTAAAGGCCCATCACCAGCCCCAGCAGCCAGGGTTCGCGATCCATCGGATTTGCGATCGAAGACCATCCCGCCACTACCAGCAGGCATCCCCTGGGAATCGCGATGGTGACATTGGCCAGGATCCCGAATCGCTTGGTCCGGAAGGGAGGTCCGGAATAGGCATAGGTGATCAGTGAGGTGAACAATACAATGATAAAGAACCAGCGGTTCACCAGGGCCGCCAGCAGGAAAGTCAATACATAACACACCAGAGTGAATATCCAGGCTTCCCTCAGGTTGATTGTTCCGGATGGGAGGGGTCGATCCGGCTTGTTGATCCGGTCGATTTCCAGGTCAAAGATCTGGTTGATGGCATTGGAGGCAGCATTGAGAAAAGCCGCTGCCAGCCCGCCGAGAAGAACCGCGCAAATCCCCTGCCCCAGGGTGAGGTTCCCCAGGCCCCGCGCCAGCCAGGCCACCCAGCCGGCACTGAGAAAGCCGATCAATGGCGCAAGCAGTGTGAAGGGGCGCGCCAGCTGAAAGTAAAAGCCGCTTTTTCCCATGGCGATCAAACCATCTTGAGCAGATGACTCCTTCTGTCGTCCTCAGCCTGCCGTAAAAACATCGCTGCAGAGAAGCTCCGGCACACCCCTTTCACAAGGCCTCTCGGGATTCATCGATCGAAAAACTCGAAAGAATCATCCTCGGAATCATAAATCAGGCCACTTGCCTTTGAAGACCAGCGCGGCAGAATAAAGTGGCGTCCGACACGCCTTTTCCCTTCCAGAATCCGGTAGGTCCGATAATGCCTGTGCCCCTGGACACACACATCGACCCCCTCATCGATCATCTTTTCGACATAAGGCCAGTAGGGCTGCGTTTTCCAGAGAGATTTTTTACGGGTCACTTCATGAGTCAGATTGATCATCTTTCGCACCAGCTGGTCCTTGGCAGCCGAGGACAGGCGATGGAAAGCCTTCATCGGGAGTGGACGGCGGATCAATCCATGCAGCAGGCGATAGCCGAAATCACGCCGGCACAGGTCATCTCCATGGCAGAGATGAAAGCAGCGCCGTCCGAGGGTCCGGCGAATCGCCTCGAAGTGAATGGGAAAGGGGGGTTGGATCACTGGATCGAAGCACAGGGCGAAATCGCGGTTGCCGACAACAAATTCGAGCTCGCCGCCCTGATCGATAAATCTGTTCAGGATTGAAAAGATCCGGTTGCCGAACAGGTCATCGAGGCGTGCATCCCGATACCAGATGTTGAATACATCCCCAAGCAGGAAAACACGGGAAACTCCCAGTTTCCGCAAATCTTCCAGAAGGAACTGCTCGAACCGTTCGATCCGTGCAGGCACCCGGTGATCCAGGTGGATATCCGAAACAAAAACCACTCTTTCGCTCATGAGAAATGGCAGAATAGCAGCCCCACGGAACAGTTGTCAGCCGCATCGAGACAGAGGGGGATTGCGTTGGTTCTCCACCTCTCACTCCGATATACCCCCATATCTTTCTGATATGAGGAAAAGACCTGCATTGGGCGCTGTGAGGCCGGGCCTCGAAAAAAGCCCCTCTCAAGCCAAACTGATCCGGGATTCTCAAAAGCCCGAAATATCCTGAAAATCAACCCCAATAAGGCCTCACAGCCCCTTTTCTGTGCAGCTGTGAATCCGGGAATGATTCGACGGATGTTTGGGCAGAGAGTTGGCATGATTGTTGATCTACAGGGTTATGCCAATCGACCGCATGGATCCAGCAAGATGCCTGTGGAGATGAACAGTGAAAGGAAACGAGAAGGATGAAAAAGACGGTAGGTTCTGGAGCCCAAAACCCCCAACCCCCCTCCAGCCCCAAAAGCCCAAAATCCACATTCCCGAACCTACCGTCGATTCAGCGCATACCATCATGAATGATCCCGGAAGGATGCTTCCCTGACTCCAGGACAAGCAGAGAAGAGCCTTCCCTCCTTCGGCGCCCGGATTTCACCCCGGGTGCCGAAGCCCACGAAAAGAACCCACCCATTCTCCCAGCCATCCTTTTGTTTGGATTGACGCTTTTTTCGAAGAAACATAATCTGCTCATCTTATGTGGACTCCAATTGAAACCGACTCGCTGCCCTTCATTCCCCGCAGGTGGCGCCTGATTCTTTCAATCATCCTGATCGGTATGGCCCTGGTGCTGGCCGGTTACTCTGTTCTGGCTTTATCGGATTTGATCGGCCTGTGTTCGCCCGACTTCCGCCCACGCCAGGGGATCAGCCTCAAGCCATTCCTCAATCCCGCTTTCCCCGATCACCTGCCCTGGGTTGAATATCGTTCATCGAACCCTTATTACCTCTATCTTCTTGGCGCCATGCTGCTGTTTGGCGCAGGTGTGTTCCTCAGCAATGACATGCCTTCACACAGGAAATCACCGATCCCCTGGAAGGCAGAAATCATCCTCGCCCTGCTGGTTTTTCTGGTGGCCGTGTTTTTCCGATTTTATCTGTCCGACCGATTCCCCTATGGCCTCCATTACGACGAAAGCACCAATGCCATGATCGGCAATGATTTTCTCGACGAATGGAAACCCGGGGCCCAGGCCCGAATTCACGATATCCAGGATCAAATCTCCAGCAAAGATGACGAAATTCAGGCTCTTATGAATGGCGGAATGACTGATGACGATCCTGAGGTCATTCGCCTGAAAACAGAAAGACAGCAGATTCGCCGCCAGCTCGAGGATGTCCAGGTTCCTGTCTTTACCCCGCAGGGATTTGGCAAGGCCACCATGCACATGTACCAGATTGCCCTGGCGATGAAATGGTTTGGTTCATCGATCTTTTCCATCCGCCTGCCGACCATGATCGCCGGTGTTCTCGGAGTCATAGCGCTGTATCTGCTCCTCAGGCTGTTATGCGATGTTCCGGCTGCCCTGCTGGGTGCGATGTTCCTGGCGGCCATGCGCTGGCATGTCAACTTTTCGCGTGTGGCATACGATGCCATCGAAGCCCCCTTCATCATCACGATAACCGCCTTCTTCTTTTTCCTGGCCTATCAGCATCGGGATCTCACCAGAACACCCGACCCCGAAGAGGGGGAGGTTCCTCTGACCTGCCGCTGGATCGGCTTTTACTGGCTGAAATGGGTGGTGATCACCGCGCCTGTCTGGCTGCTTTCCGGTTACTGTTTCGGTTTGAGCATTTACTCCTATAAACCACTTTATCTCTTTCCGGGATTTCTGGGTGTGTTCCTGATCATACGCTTCATCATCCAGCGCCAGATGCTGCGCTGGAACCTGATTGGATTCTGCCTGTTCGGTATTGCTGCGTATTTCTGCGCCAGAGAGATGCTCGAGTTCCGGAGAGAGCACCCGGAGGTATTCTCAGAGAGGCTGAACATGGTGAGCATCCTCAATTTCTCCGAACCCTGGAAAAACAACTGGGGCCGGATTTGGGATAATCTGCTGGTCAGTTACCGTATGTTCCATATCCGTGGCGATATCAACCCGCGCCACAATTTCCCTTATGCGCCGATGACTCATCCGATCCTCGGTGCACTGTTTCCGCTCGGAATGGCCTGGGCTTTGGTGCGCTGGAGGACTCGGCTGGGCCTTTTTTCTCTCGGCTGGTTCTCTGCCATGCTGCTGCCCATGGTCCTGTCCATCGAAGCCCCGAATGTCCTGCGCTCGATCTGCATCATCCCGGTCATCTGTCTCTGGTCCGCCATCGCTCTCCGGCAGTTTGGATTATGCTTCCTGGTGCTGGCTGAAGACTGGCTGCCAGGCCGGAAATGGTTGAGCGGGACACTGGCAGGAATCGGATGGGCCTTCACCCTTTTTCTGGCTGTTGTTTTCTGGCGGGGTGAATACCAGCTCTTTTTCAGAGACCAGCTCCCCAAACCGGAACCATATCTCCATTACGATGCCAAATTTGTCGACATGGCCCGCTTTGTGAATGGCCAGAAAGGGAACTTCTATGCGGTCAGTGATGCCAATGGCCACAACTCGCTGAAGCTGCTCAACAAGCCCGGCATCTGGAAAAACCACCTCTTCCTGCAGCAGGAATTACCGGCCCAGGGTGATGAAGATATCGATGCGCTTTATATTATCATGGAACCCTGGAACCGCCCGGACAAAAGGCGCTGGCTCGAATGGCTCTATGGACCTGAGGTCCAGGGAAAAGACGAGAAGGATCCCTTCGGGGCGAAGATATTCAGCTGGTTTCGAATTCCCGCCGATATCAAGATGAAGCACCGCGGTTTCTCTCTCGAGGTGGCCGATGCTTCCGGTGAACAGGAGGCTAAAATTCTTCCGACGATTCCATCCCTTTCCTTCGATCCCGGGGATATGGGACTTTCCAGCTCGTTAGTTCTCAAGGGCAAAGCGATGTGGGTGATTCCTGAGGGCCGCCAGGGAATCCAGCGTTTCCGCCTGGAAACACCGGATCGATTCACTCTATGGATCGATGGAGAAGTTGTCCTGGATGCAACCGGAACCAGCGAAGCAATCGAAGTGGAGAAAGACCTGCTCGCGGGTGCTCACCAGGTTGAATTCACCCTGGTCCGTTCCGGCGCAACTGGACGCACCCAGGTGCTTTATCATTCACCCGGGAATCCCTCATTCGAGGATTTCGGTGGAGAGCAATTCCATGATCGCGGGATGCTTCCCGATGGTTTGAGGATGAGCTGGTGGTTCGGAAGCCGCCGCTGGCAAACCCGCCCGGATTATGTCTGGGTCGATCCGGTCATCAATTATCGCTGGAACCCTCCTTACAAATTCCCATTCAGCTTCAGATGGGAGGGGTACCTCAACTGCCCGATCTCTGGAAACTATGTCATCGGAACCGAAGCATGGGATTATGCCCTGGTCGAGATCGATGGAAACAAGGTTGTCGAAAGTCCCAATCAACGCGATCAGAAGAACCGTTATATCACTGGAACCATGGAACTCTCCCAGGGGAGGCACAAGATTCGTGTGCTCTATTCGGATGATATTGGTGGCGGTGAGGCCCTGAGGCTGTACTGGACAGTTCCCGGGCGCGGAAGAGAGATCATCCCTGAGGAGGCCCTTTCCTACTGATATGCAGTCCGATAAAACCAAGAGCAAATCATCCCTGTTGATCATTTTTTTCACTGTCTTCATCGATCTGGTCGGATTCGGAATCATTATCCCGGTCCTTCAACCCTATGCACGACTGTATGGAGCGACCGATTTCCAGGCCGGATTGCTGGTCGGCACCTTTTCGGCCATTCAATTCTTTGTCATCCCGATCTGGGGGTGGTTAAGCGATCGATTCGGGCGCAAACCGATCGTGCTGGCCGGGCTGCTAGGGACCAGCCTATCCTACCTGGTCCTGGCTGTGGCTCCCAACCTGGCCACCCTTTTTGTGGGGCGAATTCTGGCCGGGTTGTTTGCTGGAAACCTGGTGGCAGCCCAGGCCTATATTGCGGATGTAACTCCCCCGGAAAACCGGGCGCATGGCATGGGTTTAATCGGGGTCGCATTCGGCCTTGGGTTTATCCTCGGCCCGGTGATCGGAGGGATCCTCAGCCATTATTCTTTCAGCCATCCCTCCTATGCGGCCGCCATTGCCTCAGGACTGGCCTTCCTGTTTGGGCTGACAGAGCTCAGAGAATCTCTTCCGCCTGAAAAGCGCCCGAAACACGCCCCCTTGCGCCACCCGATCCTGAATGTCTCGCATGTGACTTCGGACAAGCTGGTGTTTCGAGTCATTCTGGCCAATTTCTTTTTCGTCACAGCTTTCGCCATGTGGGACACTGTTTTTGTCCTGTTTGTCGGGAACCACATTCTGACGGGCCTCTCAGAAACCCAGCTTTCACGCAAAGTCGGCTACCTGATAGCCTTTGCCGGATTGGTTTCAGCCCTCATCCAGGGTGGAGCCATCCGGCCCCTGGTTAAAAGATATGGTGAAAAAAACCTTGTCCAGGCTGGATTTATTCTTCAAATTGCCGGATGCCTCGGGTTTCTGGGCCTTACTTTCTGGGGTGGAACCCAGAGCAGCATGAGCCTGATTCCACTGCTGATTCTGATCGGCATTGGCTCCGGCCTGTCCAACCCTACCCTGATCGCCATGGCCTCGAAGCTGGCTCACCCTGAAAGGCAGGGAGAGGTGCTTGGGGCTTTCCGTGGGATCGGCAGCCTCGCACGAGCTGTTGGACCGTTGTGTGGCGCCTTCCTTTTCGGAAAAGTTTCACAAGCATCCCCCTATGCTGCCGGAGCTGTTCTCCTGATGGTTTCAGCGATGCTTTTATGGGGGCGTTTCGAATATTACCAATCATCCCCCTCGGATGAATAAACCCTGAAGGAATCCCTGTCTCCGCTTGCGGAAAGGTCGGTTTCAGCCGGTGCGGGGATTGACCCTTGAAGGACGAACGATTAACCTTTCAACGAAATTCGCACCGAATTGCCCGGGTGGTGGAATTGGCAGACACGTACGTTTGAGGGGCGTATGGGGCAACCCATGCGGGTTCAAGTCCCGCCCCGGGCACCACTCTGTCACACACTTTTTGAATCCTCGGTCATCCTGACTTTCCCGATAATCGACCCTGCAACCAGCACATCTCCCTCATACAGCGCCATTACCTGCCCGGGTGTCAAAGCTCGTTCCGGAGTGAGAAAACGCAGCCGCAGGGATTCTTCTCCAACCGATTCGATCCTGGCCGGGCTGCCAGGGTGGCGGTACCGCGGAAACGCACTCAAAACTTCTCCTTCACGAATTTCCCGGAACAGGTTTAACTCTCCGGCCTCTACCTCATTGGCATACAGGCATTCTTCCGGGCCGATGACCACCTGATTCATGCCGGAATCCATCTGCACCACATAAAAAGGGCCTCCAGACAGCCCGATCCCTTTTCTCTGCCCGATGGTGTACCCCTCGATGCCATGATGCTGGCCGACTTTTTCCCCTTCGATATTCACCAGATCTCCGGGAGCCCCCTCCCCAAGCGCTTTCCGGTAATCCAGATCATGCGCAAAGCAGAGTTCCTGGCTTTCTCCCTTGTCGGCAGTAGCCAACCCCATTCGCTCAGCTATTTGGCGCACTTCCGGTTTGGTCAGGTGCCCCAATGGGAAAACCAGGCGGGAGAGAACCTCTTTTCGAATCGAAGCGAGGAAATAGGTCTGGTCTTTGTTTCGATCCGCCCCCCTTTTGAGGTAGATCGATCCATTCTGCTCCTGAAGACTGGCATAATGGCCAGTGGCCACTTTCTCGAAACCAAGGGTTTCCGCCCAGTGGAGAACATAATCGAATTTCACCCACTGGTTGCAGCGGTAACAGGGATTGGGGGTGCGGCCACGGTGGTACTCTTCCGCGAAATTGGCCAGCACTGTCCGGGTGAACAGGTCTTTTTCATTGAGCGAATAGTGTGGAATGCCGAGGAAATGGGCCACACAACGCGCATCCTCCACATCCTGCAGCGAGCAGCATCCCCCCACCCGGCCCGAGTCCGCTGGCGCATCCGCCAGTCTCAAAGTGACCCCGGTGACTTCATGCCCCTGTTCCAGCAGCAGACCCGCCGCCACGCTGCTGTCGACCCCTCCACTCATCATGACCAGTATGCGTGCCATTTCAGTATGGAGTATAACGCGGGAACCGAAATTATCAGCCGGAAGCTCTTGATATTTGTAATACCTTAATTAAGATGACTTAAACGTTACATAATAAATATGTTAGGATCAATTCACCGAGTGGGGCTGCCGATAAATCAGGTGGGGTATAAACGGACGAAAGGAACCGATGAGCGTGAAATTTATCGAAAAATCTGCAGC
>JAANMT010000264.1_pt1 | contig 57634 bp, 49 predicted proteins | sample 7279711 | NCBI WGS metagenome assembly JAANMT01 (sample SAMN14094538, study PRJNA606508) | bioreactor metagenome | isolation source: A lab-scale SPAN reactor treating ammonium-rich wastewater day 1 | place: Ireland: Galway | collected 2017-01-16 | reverse complement strand
GTTATCCGGTCAATTTCCAGGAACGCGGCGGCCTGAGCGACGGCAATCTCATCTGGGACGCCGTCCCCACCCTGGACGGACTCGGCCCGTGGGGCGACAACGATCATTGTTCCGAGCGCAGCGCGGACGGCTCGAAGCTGCCGGAGTTCGTCGAGGTCAGCGGCATTGCCCCGAAAGCGGCGCTGAACGTCGTGGCCATTTTGAAATTGATCGAAGCAAATCACACTTCCGCCTGAAGCGGAGCGCCGATCTCCGATCCGGCGCGTTGGACTGGACCCATGAGGCGTAGCCGCCGACGTGAGGAGGCGGAAGATGGTGTGCCTCAAGAAAGTCCGCCTCCTTACGTCGGCGGCTACCCTCGGTAGGGTTACGAGCACTACGCCAACAATTTCGGCACGAGTTCCCCAAACACGTCGGTCAAGCGGAAGTCTCGGCCTTGGAAGCGATACGTCAGCTTGGTGTGATCAAAGCCCAGCAGATGGAGAATCGTCGCGTGCAAATCGTGAACATGGACCTTGTCGCGGGTGACGTTGAAACCGAATTCATCTGACTCGCCGATGGTGACGCCGCGTTTCACGCCGCCGCCCGCCAGCCACATCGTGAAGCAATTCGGATGATGATCGCGCCCATCGTCGCCGCCCTGCACCATGGGCGTGCGGCCAAACTCGCCGCCCCAGATCACCAGCGTGTCGTCCAGCAAACCGCGTTGCTTCAGGTCCTTGATCAGCGCCGCCGCCGGCTGGTCCGTGTCACGACAATTCTTCTTCAAGTCACCAACCAAATTGCCGTGTTGATCCCACGCTTCGTGGAAAATCTCCACGAAACGCACGCCTTTCTCCACGACCCGCCGCGCGAGCAAGCAGGCGTTGGCGAACGTGCCTTTGCCCGGCTCGGCGCCGTACATTTCCAGCGTCGCCTTGGATTCCTTGGAAATGTCCATAAGTTCCGGCGCCGTGAGTTGCATTCGATGCGCCAGTTCAAATGAATTGATGCGCGTGGCAATCTCCGGATCGCCCACCACGTCCAGCCGCCTTTCATTCAGGCGCTTGATCGTGTCGAGCGTGTCGCGCTGAATCTTTTGGTCCACGCCTTTGGGATTCGAGAGATACAACACCGGATCACCGACGCTGCGAAACATCACGCCCTGATGCACCGAGGGCAGAAAGCCCGCGCCCCAATTCGACGCACCGCCGCTCGGCCCTTTGCTGCCGGTGCTGAACACCACGAACGCGGGCAGGTCCTGCGATTCGCTGCCCAGTCCGTAGGTGGCCCACGCGCCCAGGCTCGGCCGGCCAAACTGCTGCGAGCCGGTGCTCATCAAAATCTGTCCTGGCGCGTGGTTGAACGCATCGGTGTGCATGGACTTGACGATGGCGATGTCATCCACGATTTCCGCGAGGTGGGGCAGCAATTCGGACAACTCCGCGCCGCACTGGCCGTGTTTGGCAAATTTGAACTTCGGCCCGAGCAACGCGGCATCGGGATTGATGAACGCCGCGCGGTAGTCCTTGACGAGTTCGGCGGGCGGCGGCGTGCCGTTCCACTTGGTTAATTCCGGCTTGTGGTCAAACAGTTCCAGGTGGCTTGGCGCTCCGGCCATGAACAGAAAAATGACGCGCTTGGCCTTGCCGGGAAAATGCGGCTGCTTGGGCGACAAAGGGTCTGCGAGTGCCGCCGGCGAGGCCCAACCGTTCTCACGCAACAGCGCGCCGAGCGCAATGGCCCCCAACCCCACGCCGCATTGCTGAAAGAACCAGCGGCGGGTGATGAGCTGCGGATCAAGACCGCGATAGATGTGGGATTGGCAGTTCATGGCAGCGGCAGTGGAGAATCACCCAAACACCCAAGTACCCAAAGCCGGGCAATGGCCATTCGGATTTTGGGTATTTGGGTGTTTGGGTATTTCCATTTTAGTCCTCGTAGTTCTGATCGTACGGAAATCGCTTTTTCTCCTTCACCCCATGGCGGCGGGCGGTTTCGCGCATCCATTCGATGTAGCGAATCCTTTCCTCCTTGGTGAGGTCGAGATTGACACGCGCCAGTTCCTCGCCGAAGGCGCGGACGTGGAAGTCCCGCTCGATCTCGCGCAGGCGGGCGAGTTTTTCTTTTGACAGCGACGAGCCGTAACGTAGGGGTGCGCGTTTCACAGGTTCAACCACTCAAAGTATATCATCACATCAGGCAGGCGGGTCAACGCATTCTCCGGGACGAGTCCTGATTTCAAAAGAGTGTCCCGAGCTTCTTCGACATGCCGGCGCACGCCGTAGAGTTGCAGCGGATTCTGCGGCAGATGCTTGGCCGCGCACTCGATTCGCAGGGTGTGATCGTCGCGCAATGAAAGCGTCCGGCCCGCCCGGGCTTTGCGGACTTCTGAAACGTAGGGGCGGAGGTGGGACTCAAGGATTCGGATCCGGGCGCGGTCCAATTCCTCCCAGAGCTTTCGTTCCGCGTTCAAGGCGCCTGTGGTTTGTGGGTCGCCGTCCAGGGCGAGCCTGAGGGCGGGGCGGAGAGGAACCAGACGCGGCGGGCAGGTGTGGCGCCGGAGCAACCGCATCAGCGTGTCGGCATCGAAAATATGCATCCAGCCGCGCTCATCATCCGCTTCGAGCATCCGCTCGCCGAGCGCGGTAATAAAGGCCCAGTCCTTGTCGCGATTGGTGCGCTTCATGGCGGCAACCGTTGCTGGCCCGGCATACAATCCAAAAATATCGCCCGGCCATGGACAAGCTTCGCGCAACGCACGTCCAAAAACATCCAGCGTGGCTGTGTCGGGTTGCGTGTCCCACTGGAAATGACTCGTCCAGCCACCGCGATGCCACCGGGCGTCCAGCGGCGGGCTGATGTTGCCGCGATAATGACAGACGGCACCGGCAACCCTGGTTTCTCCAAGCAAATCAAGCAGCGTATGGTAGGAGGCCGTGTGACAAAGCAGGTCGCAGTCCTTGGTCGTTTCGGCCACACCGTAATGGACGCAGGCCATCCCGCTGGTGATGGCGCATACCACTCCACGCTCCCGTAGTTTGATTACCAAGCCTTCGTAGAATTGTTCCAGTTCTGCGTAGGATGTCATCGCGCGTTGACCTTATTCCTTCGTGATCGTTTCGTCCAGATTCAGCAACACCCGCGACACCACCGTATAAGCGGCCAGTTGCGTGGGGGTGACACCGTCCGGAAGATCGGCGGGCTTCTCGTTCCGACCGGTGGCCAGTTCGTGGGGATTCACCCAACCATCGGCGACATGCTGTTTGTTCCGGTCGAGCAGCGCCAGCAACTCCTGTTGCTCGAACTCCACCGGTTCGCGCGCCAGCGTGCGCCGGAACGCGTAACGAATCCGGTCCACGTCCGTCCGGCCACCTTCGGTCAGCGTCAAACGCGCGAGTGATTGAGCACACTCGACGAATTCCGTTTCGTTCAATGTCACCAGCGCCTGGAGCGGAGTGTTCGAGCGCAGCCGTTGCACGCAGGAGAAATCGCCGTTGGGCGCGTCGAATGTTTGCAGCATGGGAAACGGCACGGAACGGAATTTGAAGATGTAAAGACTGCGGCGATAGCGTTCGGGCACCGAATCCTGCTTCCAGGATTTCGGCCCGTAACTGGCGGGCGGTTGATAAAGAAACTCCGGCGACGGCGGGTAAATGCTGCGTCCGCCCACGACCGGATTGAGCAATCCGCTCGCGGCCAGGGCAATATCACGCACGATTTCGCCTTCGACACGAAAGCGCGGTCCGCGCGCGAGCATCCGATTGTAGGTGTCACGTGCATAGAGCTCCGGCGTCACGCGGGAGGACTGGCGGTAAGTGGCGCTGGTCACGATCAGGCGGTGCAGGTGTTTGAGGGACCAGGGCCGGAGGGAGGACGAGCTAACGGTGACCGTCGGCTCCATGAACTCACACGCCAGCCAATCGAGCAATTCAGGATGCGAAGGTGGTTCGGCGCGCGTGCCAAAATCTTCCGGCGTGGCAACCAGTCCGGTGCCGAAGTAAGTCTGCCAGATCCGGTTCACCAGCGCGCGCGCGGTGGTCGGCGATTGCTTGTCCACCAGCCAGCGGGCCAGCGTGAGGCGCGAGGTGTCGGCTTCCGCCGGCAAGCGATGCAAGACCGCGGGCACTCCGGCCGCGACCTTGTTTGCCGGCTTGAGCCAGTTGCCGCGCCGGAACAAATGTGTGTCGCGCCGCGCATCGTCGGGCGTCTCGCCGGAACGCGCCAGCAATGTCAACGTGGACGTGCCTTCCGGCCATTGCTGCCACAACGCCTCAATCTGGTCGTTGGTTTCCTCGAACTCCGGCACGGTGCTGCACCAGTAACTAAACACCACCGCGACCTGCGCCGGACGGCGCTCCGCGCGTGGAGTCTGGAGAATCTCCCTGACGTTGGCGGGCAACGGATCGGCCACCACATTGGTTGCGCTGGTCACGCTGATGCGGAAACGGCCCAGATTGTGATTCTGGTTGTCGTCGGAGTTGGCACCGCCGTGATTTTGCTGAAGGCGAAAATCCAGCACCACACCGTTGCTGAACGTGATGGGTGTTTCCGGGATGAACACCGCCTTGCGCGGTTGATTGCGGCGACCCGGACCGGCATCAATCCCCCACGCCGTGTCGTCCTTGCCATCAATCGCATAAGCCACCGGACCATAGACGCGCTTCTTGCCGGACCCGTCGGAGAACTCCGACTCCAACTCCTTTTCCGCGTTGCTGAAATCGGCGGTGGCTGCAATGAACTTCACGGTCATTTTGTTGGTCGAGTTCTGCGCGTCGGTGGCTTCGACCTTGAATTCCGTGAGCGCAGCCATGCCTTGGAGCGAACGGCCTGGCCCGTTGCAGGGGAGATTCGGATCCGTCAACTGCTCGAGCTGAATCGCTCCAATGAACGGAAGTTGGTTCGTGCCTTTGAAGTGCGACGTCCATTTCGTGGGCGCGTAGCCCGCCGCGCGCGCCGAGCCGTCCTCGTAGTAGTAATACCGCGCCGAGTTGTCGCCAGCATTGACGATGCGGACGGTCACCCACTCCGGTTGGTCGCCCTTGACCGTGTCCTCCCACTGCCACAGGCGCTCCTCCCAATCCGGCGTCGTGTGGCGCAGGCCCGCTTCCAATTCGCCGATCTGCCGACGGAGATTGGCGGCCAGCATCTGTTCGCCGGGCGTGTAAGCAATGGTCGTGGCTTCGTGATCGTTGTTCAGAAAGGCGAACAGTTGATAGTACTCCTCCTGGCTGATGGGATCGAACTTGTGATTGTGGCATTGCGCGCACTGGATGGTCAGGCCGAGCACGCTCTTGCCGATGGCATCCATGCGGTCGAACAGTCCCTCCGTGCGAAACTGCTCCGGGTCAATCCCGCCTTCCTCGTTGAGCATCGCGTTGCGCAGAAAACCGGTGGCGACAAACTGATCCTGCGTGGCGCCGGGCAGTTGATCACCGGCGACTTGTTCAATGATGAATTGATCGTAGGGCTGGTCGCGGTTGAGCGCGTTGATCACCCAGTCGCGATAGGCCCAGATGAACCGCGGTTTGTCCTTCTCGAATCCGTCCGAATCCGCGTAGCGCGCCGCATCAAGCCAGTGCCGCCCCCAGCGCTCGCCGTAATGCGGCGACGCCAGCAGCCGTTCTACCTGTTTCTCGTAAGCGTCGGGTGAATGGTCGGCGAGATACGCGTCCACTTCGGCAATCGTTGGCGGCAGGCCGATGAGATCCAGACTCAACCGGCGCAATAAGGTGGTCTTGTCCGCTTCTGCCGCGGGCGGAAATTCTTCCTGCTCCAGCCGTTTGAGGATAAACCGATCAAGGGCGTTGCGCGGCCAGTTGGATTTGCTGACTTCCGGCACCGCTGGCCGAAACGGAGCTTTGAACGCCCAATGTTCCCACCGCGCATCGCGGGCCGGCCCGCCGGCATCCGGCCAATCCGCGCCTTGATCTATCCACGCCGTGAGCCGGGCGATCTGTTCCGCCGACAACGGATCGCGCTTCAAAGGCATCTGCTCGATCTCCGGATGTGTCCCTTTGACCACTTGAACCAACAGACTTTCCGCACTGTTTCCGGCCAGCATCACGCCGCCGGAGTCCCCGCCTTTGAACGCCTCCGTTTTGAGGTCGAGCCGCAGATTGCCGCGTTGCTTTTCCGCGCCGTGACAACTGAAACAGTTCTCCGCGAGGATTGGTTTGATGTGCTCTTCAAAGTCCATCCGTTCGGTGGCTCCACTGATCGTGGCGGTCATCAACACGGCCAGTGGCGCGAGCGAGTACAATGCAGGCCAAGCGCTGTTGAATCCAAGTCGGGGTTGCACGCCGGATAATCTGCGTCAGGTCCGGGCCGGGAGTCGAGCGCGAAACAAAGTTAACCGTAATGGTTTTTGGTCTGGTTGACGATCCTGTCAGCAGTGATGTGCGGTATTTGGTCGAGCGCGGCTGCTGACGTGGCTGGCGGCAAACTCCAGACTCGTCAAGCGGACGGTCGGGATTAAGCTGGCCGCGTGCAGTCGTTGATGAATTCCCGTCTGGTGCAGCGCGTGCTGGCCTTTGCCCGCGCGCACTGGCAACGGGCGTTGTGGTGGCGCGACAAACTGCAATTTCGCGAGGAGGCCCTGCATCTGGCGCTGGCCGGCGGCGTGGGGGTGCTGGGTGGCTTGGTCAACCTGTTCTTCTTTTACGCCATCGAGCAGGGGAAACTGTTTCTGCTGCGCCGGCCGGGCGATCCGGTTGAAATCGCGGAAATGATCGGCCCGCTGGAGCGGATGCTGATTCCCGCCGTGGGCGGACTGGCGGCCGGACTGGTGTTGCACCTGGGTCTGCGTCTAGCGGGCAGGAAGGGCGCGACCAATTTACTGGAGGCCGTGGTGGCCGGCGATGGCCGTCTGCCGTTTCGCGGCAATCTCGTCAAGGTGGCCTCCTCCCTGGTGAGCATCGGGACCGGGGCCTCGGTCGGACGCGAAGGCGGCATTACCCAACTAACCGCGACGCTGGCCTCGAAGCTGGGGCAACTGGCGAAATGGCCGCCTTATCGGCTGCGCCTGCTGGTGGGTTGCGGGGCGGCCTCGGGCATCGCGGCGGCCTACAACGCGCCCATCGCCGGAGCGGTGTTCGCGGCGCACATTGTCTTTGGCAATTTTTCCATGAGCCTGTTCGCGCCGCTGGTGTTTTCCTCGGTCATCGCCACGATGGTTTCGCGCAGTTTCTTTGGCATCCAACCCTGGTATGAAGTGCCGGCGTACGAATTCACGAGTGTCATGCAATTGCCGTGGTTCGTTTTGCTGGGCGTAATTGCGGGTCTGGTGGGGGCGATCTTCCTGAAAATGATCCGCCGCTGCGAAGTGCGCTTTGGCAATCTGCAATGGCCGATCTACGCGAAGCTGGCCCTGAGCGGTTTGATCGTTGGCTTGATCGCCCTCAGTTTTCCGGGCGTGTGGGGCAACGGTTACGTGGTCACCAACCGGATACTGCACGAAGAATTCGACCGTCTCGCGGCCCCGTGGCTTTATGGCGCGTTCGCCCCGGAAACGGAGGCGTTGTTGTTCCTGACCGGTTTGTTTCTGGCTAAACTGCTGGCCACTGCGGCCACCGTGGGATCGGGCGTGGTCGGCGGCGTTTTCACGCCCACGTTGTTCATCGGAGCGAGCCTCGGCGCGCTGTTCGGCACGGTGCTCCACACGTTGGGCTGGGCCTCGCCGCTGCCGACGAGCACCTTTGCGTTGGTGGGCATGGGCAGCGTCCTGGCGGCCACCACACGGTCGCCGTTTCTGGCCATGATCATGGTGTTTGAAATCTCGCTGGATTATTCGCTGATGCCACCGTTGATGCTGGGGTGTGTGGTGGCGATTCTCATGGCGGGCCGGCTGCATGGCGCTTCCATTTACACCGAGGCGCTCCAGGCCAAGGGCATTGAACTCGAAGGGGACAGCACCGAGCCGGGGGTGGTGACCGAACAGAAAGTCGGCGATCTGATGGGCGTCCCGGTGGAGCCGATCCGGGAGATCACCCCGCTCAAGGACATCGCCGCGCGGTTTCTGAGTTGCTCGAACAACTTTCTGCCAGTGGTGGACGCGCAGGGGCGGTTGATCGGCATCGTGGCGTTGCAGGATTTGAAGGAACATCTGAGCGCGGGGACGGAACTGCTGGCGGTGATTGCCTACGATGTGATGCGGCCGCCGCCGAAATGCGTGACTCCGAATCAGCGCTTGATGGAAGTGCTGCCCGTGGTGCTGGAGAGTGAATTACGAAACTTGCCGGTGGTGAACAGTTTCACGGAGAACCGGCTGGTGGGGAATCTGGCTCGCGGCGAGGTGCTGTCCATTCTCTCGGAAGCCATCGCCGCCAAGAGCCAGCCGGGCGGGTGAAGGCCAGGGAGCCAAGTGGGCGAAACATGCACCGCCGCGTGTCACCGATCCGCTCAGAGAAGCGCCAACGCACCCAACGCGGCCGCGGCCAGCCAGATCAGCGCCACGGCCGTTGTCCGGCTCAAGCCCGCGCGCACCAACCGATGGGAGAGGTGATTCGTATCGCCCACGTAAAACGGCTGGCCCTTGCGCCAGCGCAGGATCACCACCCAGACCAGGTCCGCCAGCGGCACCGCCAGCACCAGCACCGGGGTGATGACCGCCCACGGGCGGGGATTCAATTCGGAGTAGAAGTGCGGCAGGATGGCCAGCACCGCGAGCAGATAACCCACCAGATGACTGCCCGCGTCACCCAGGAAGGCGGAAGCCTGGGGAAAGTTGTAGGGCAGAAAGCCCACCAGCGCGCCGGTGGTCAGGAAGGCGATGAGCGCCACAAGGTATTGGCCGTGGGCGGCGGCGACAATGCCGAACATGCCCGCGGCAATCGCCCCCAACCCCGCGCACAGTCCGTTCATGTTGTCCATGAAATTGAAGGCGTTGATGACGGTCAGCAGCCACAGGATGGTGATGGCATAGCTGAACAAAACGCTGGGCACGAACAACGTGATACGCACGCCGGTGGCGGCCACGAGTGTGGCGATGAACAACTGGCCCGCAAACTTCGGCAGGGGCCGCAACTCGTGTTTATCGTCCAGCCAGCCCAGCAGGACGATCCCGACGGCGCCGCCGAGGATGGCGGCAAGTTGCACCACCCGCCGGCCCAGGCCGTAAATAAGGGCATCGGCGCCGGCAATCTTCGCGCTGTTGAGTTGCAGCACCAACGCCGCCGCGAGCATCGGCAGCAGCAAACCCGTCAACACCGCCAGCCCGCCCGCGAGTGGAATGGGCGACTCATGGATTTTGCGGCGGCCGGGATCGTCCACCAGTCCCGTGCGCAAACACCAATTGCGCCAGAGCGGCAGCGTCACCAAGGTGGTGGCTAACGCGCTGACAAACGCAGCCAGATAGGCGTTGAAGGGGAAGTTCATGTGGGTTGCTTCCCGCAATCGCTGGCCAGTCTCAGGTAGAGCGCGTAAAGGCGGTCCACCATTTGTTCGACGGAAAAATGTTCGCGCACGAAGGCTTGACCACGTTGACCAAACTGGGCGCGCATTTGGGCGTTGCCAGCCAATCCAGCAAGGCGCGCACTCAGGCCCGCCAGGTCGCCAGGGGGCACGAGAAAGCCAGTAACATTGTCGAAACAGACTTCCCGGGCGCCGTCACAATCGTAAGCCACGACCGGGCGCGCGGCGGCCAGTGCCTGGGGCAAGGCGCGCGGCAGGCCCTCGCGGCGCGACAGATGAACCACCAGGTCCATGATGCCGACCAACGAGGGTATTTCCGCAGGCGGCACCAGACCGGTGAAGATAAAGTGCTTCTCCAATCCAAGCGCCCGCGCCAGGCCCTCAAAGCGCGGGCGCCACTCGCCGTCGCCGACCAAGAGGAATTTGATTGGTGCACAGATGCTCACCAGATGGCGCGCCACCCGGAACAGATCATCGTGGCCCTTGAGTTTGAAGAGCCGAGCAATCTTGCCAATTACTATGTCTTCCGGTCGCAGCCCCCAGCGATCCCGTAATTGCAGGTCGTTGCGGGCGCCAAGGAAAGGCTGGAGTTCAAAGCCGCTGAAGACACGGGTGTATTGCCCGGGTTGGCCGATACCGGCGGCCAGGTACTGACGCGTCATCGCGTCGGCCACGGTGACAAAGTGAGTGGTAACGCGGGCGGCGCGACGTTCCGCGGCACGAAAAGCCGCATTGGCCAGCGCGCCTTGAAACGAACCAAACGAAGGTCCGTGAATGGTGTGAACGATGACGGGCACGCCGGCGCGGGCCGCGGCCAACCGGCCCAACACCCCGGCTTTGCCGCTGTGGGTGTGGACCAAATCGGGATGGTGCTGACGAAAATGCCGGGTCAGTTGCCGCCAGGCGAGCAGGTCTTTCCACGGCTGCACAGGACGCACAAGTTCCGGTAATCGCGTCAGCATTTCCGGCGTGCGGGTGAAACAATCTTCCAGTGAACCTTCCGGGCCCGCGGTGGGACCGGTGATGAGTCGCACCTCCACTCCGGGTTTCTGTCGCAAACCCAGCACGGTGGCGATGGTGTTTTCCTGGGCGCCACCGACGATCAAACGGGTGATGACATGCGTGACGCGCATGGCGACGCGTCGTCAGGGAGAGTCGCCCTTGAGTTCCTTGAGGCGGTTGATGACGGTTTGTGCTTCAGCCGTGGTGGGCGCGGAGTTGCTCAGATACGACTCATAATACCGGATGGCGGCATTGGTGTCCTGCCGACGATAGGCGATTTCACCCAGGCCGAAATAGATCTGGAACGACTCGGGGAATTCCCGTTGCAGGAGTTCGTAGTCCTTTTGCGCGGCGTCCAGCATGTTGCTCTGCAGGTAGGCAATGGCACGGTTGAAACGCGCCAGCGAGTTGTTCGTCTGGGTGGCAAGCAGCCGGGTGAACAACTCGATGCCTGCCTCGTATTCCTTGGCCCGCACGTGGACCACGCCCTTGTTGATGAGCGTGACCGGATCATTCGGCGTGATCTTCAAATGACGATCCAGCGTGACATGAGCATTGGAGTAGAGGCCGCGATCCGTATAAAGCCGCGCCGCGGTGGCCAGCAGCAGCGTGTCTTTCGGCTGCCGCTGCAACTCGCCCTCGATGATTGCCACCGCTTGGTTCGTCTCGTGCCTGGCAAAATAAGCCGCGGCATCCAGCGCCAGCAGATCATTGCGGTTCGTGCTCGTGAGGGCAAAGGCTTTGGGATCGGCGCGAATCTCTTTCGTCAGTGTCAGGGCTTGGTCGGGCAGGCCGGCCATCAGGTTCAATTGCGCCAGCCACAACCGGCTGGTCAGGTCGTTGGTGGCCAGGGCGCGGACCCGGTCAAAACACTGGGCGGCCTGGCGGTAGAGTCCGCCCTGCATGAACCGGTAGCCCTGCGCGTAGCTCAAAGTGGGTTCATCGTAGGGGCCGTTCTCACCCAGCACCTGCTCCCAGGTCCGGTACTTGCCAAAGCTCTGCTCAATGCCTTGATCCCAGGCTACGGTGCCGAGCCGGCCCGCGCGAAAGTCGTGGTTGTACTGCAGGTTGATTTTGGCCACGACGTTGTCGGGGTTCAGGATTTGGGCCAGTTCAAAATGCGGCGCCGCCTTGTCAAACTCACCGGCCTTCTGAAGTTCCACCCCCCAGTAATTGAGCCCGCGGGAATAAAAGTTGGCGACGAGCATGGTCTGAAGATTCTGCCGGTCGGGCAACTTCATGGCTTTGAACAAGCGCTCGATCAAGCCCAGTTGCCGGTTGGGTGCCGGCTTGGCCACAATGCGCTCCAGCGGCTGGAGCACCGCTGCGGTGGTTCTGGTCCAGAACGCTTCGTTCCAGGAAATGACTTCCGGCGTCAACGCCGGGGGGAGCAGTGAACCGCCGGGGAAACGATTCAGCCGATGAATCAGACCGCGGGGTTCGTCCCAGTGAAATTCAAAGTAGTAGCCGAAGCTCGGGTGTAGATAACTGATGCTCTCCTGCTCCCCCAACTTCAAGATCGTCTGGAGCGCCGCGGAGTCTTCCAGAATCCGCATCTCATCCGGCTCCAGTGTCAGCGGCCATTCGTGCGGATACTGTCGTTGGAGGAACCGATGGTAGGCCGGCAGCTTCAATGACCCGGTGTGAATCATCAAATAATCCTGGCCGCGCCCCAAGGCCGCGAGCCGCGCCTGGGCGATCACCAGACGGTTCACGTCATCACTGAGCACCACGCCCCGCTCGGGCAGATCCTCAACCAATCCGTCGCCAAATTGTTTGATGAGCGGTCCGTTCGTGGCGCGAATTTGAGCCAGATTGCGATACAGTAACCCCGCCGGTACCAGGACGGCCAGCAGGCACACGGCGGCGGTTACGGTTTGATGCACCCACGGCGCGGAGGGGGACGGACGGCGGTGGCGCGATTGCGCCGGGCGGGAGATCAGTAAAAAGTAGCCAGCGAAATAGCCAAGGCACAACGCGCCGATGTAGGAAAATGACAGGAACGGCAGGCCGAATCCCCGCCCGCTGAACGGCGGATCAAACACCACCCACAGCCCCGCCAGAAAGAACGCCGCGTGCGCAACGCGGAAGCTCCAGGCGGTGAGCGTGACCCCGAGGGCCGTGGTGTCGCCGAAGCGCGACGGCCAGCGGATGCTGATCATCAGCAAGGGTATCAAGGAAGGCAGGGCCAGAATCCACAAGGGGCGGTCGCCGGAAAACACCACGCCTTTGTTGAAGGGCAAAGCCAGGAGGCTGTTCTTTTGGTTGAGCAGATTGACTTTCATCGCCTCCCAAAAACCGATGGGTGCCAGATCGGAGAACGTGGCCAGAAACGGGAGGAGCAGATAAAGAGACAAACCCGCCAGGCCGCACAATGTCATCCGGCCCAGAAACTGCAAATTGAAGAAGCTCAACCCGCGCAGCCAGATCACCGCGGCGATGAACAACGGCAGATAACCGATCATCCCGAAGCTGTTCGTCATGCCCAGACCAAACACGAACGCGGCGCGCGTCAGCCACGATTCTTTTTCCTCCAGGCGGTATTCGAGCAGACACCGGATGACGTAAGCCAGCATGAGCAGATCGAGCATTGCGCCCGTGCCGTTGGTGCCGTGTTCCCAGAAGGTGAGTTGCAGACCACAGATCACGGCGGCCATCACCGGTGGCAGCCACGCCAGCGGAATGGTCAAGCGGGAGGACTCGCTGCGCTCGCGTTCCCGCTGGTCGCGCGTGCGGTCGTGCGGCAGTAACATCACCGAACGCGCCAACAGCGCCAGCGTCAGGGCCGCGCACGCCGCCGAGAACAGATTCAGTCCCAGAGGAATCCATCCGTCCGGCAGCCAGCGCAGGGGAAAGGTCAGCACGTAAGTCACCGGACTGAACACTTCCGGCTGCCACCGCCAGCCCGCCAGACTGGCGACGTGGTTCAAGTTCAGCAGGGAAACCCACCGGTTGAGGGTTAGAAGGTAAACGGCCAGCGCCACGCCGGCCACAATCCACGGCAGGACGCCGCGAACGATGCTTCGCTCATCGCCCGACTCTTTGCCCATCGTCATGTGTTCGCCAAGTTGAGACAACGCCTGCCGGCTTGCAAGCCTAGTTATTCATCCGGGAGTGGCGCGGCCCGCAGGTCCGCCACACATTCCACGTGCTGCGTTTGCGGAAACATATCCAGCGGCGTTACGCGCGCCAAGTCAAAGACACCTTCCCGGCACAGTACGTTCAAGTCCCGCGCCATCGTAGCCGGATGACAAGAGACGTAGATGATTTGCGCGGGCCGCTCCCGACGCAGCAAATCCAGCGTTTGCGGCAGACAACCCTTGCGCGGCGGGTCGAGCAACACGGTTGTCGCCCGGGACGAAAACCGCCGCACCAACTCCGGCAGGGCCTCCTCCACCTTCGCGGCAATGAATTCGCCGTTTGTCCGCCCGCGTGCCACTGCATTCCGCCGCGCTGCCCGGATGGCGGGCTGATCGTATTCCACTCCCACGAAGGATTCGACCGCGTCCGCCAGTTCAATGCCGAAAAACCCCACGCCGCAATACAAGTCCACGAGATGCCGCGCGCCCCCCTGCCGTACAAACTCGCGCACGGTCGCCACCAGTTCCGGCAGGAGGAAGAAGTTGTTCTGGAAGAACGAATGTTCCGGCACATCCCAGCCGTCGGGCGGGATGCGCAGCACCACTTTGATGCCACCCTTGGGCGGCGGGTGGGACCAAACATGTTTGAGCTGTTGATTGATGGCCGGCTCGGCGATTTTACATTCCTCGATGTCCTCCACCAGACCGCAATCCCAGCGAATGAATCCGAGGTTCAGCTTTTGCGCCGGCTTGTTCCACTGGCTGCGGATCATGATCCGGTTCCGATAGCCGTAAGGCTGCGGACAGGGGACCACCGGCGAAACCACCTCCGGACGGAAACCGCCGATCCGCTGAAACAAGTCCGCAATCTGCTTGTGCTTGATGCGAAGCTGCGCCGCGTAGCGGATGTGTTGATACTGGCAGCCGCCGCATGCGGCAAAATAGCGGCACGCCGGCATTACCCGCTCCGGCGACGCCTGCGTGACGCGAAGCAGACGGGCGCGAGCAAAGCTCTTTTTGACCTCGGTAATCTCCGCCTCGACCACTTCGCCCACGAGCACAAACGGCACGAACACCACAAAATCATCCAGTCGCGCCACGCCCTCACCGCCGAAGGCAATGTCCTGAATCGTGAGGGTTACGGTGTTTCCCGGCGATAAAGTCACGCGCGCAAGTTAGGGACCTCGCGCTGGTGGCAAAAGAACTTTGTGTGACCGACCTTGCAGTGCTGTTCGTCAGCATCCTCGCGCGCCGCGAGGATTCTCCAGGAGCGCGGGTGGTCCCCGCCCGCAGCACCCCCGCTTGCAGTGAGACGCCAGGATTCTCCGACGAGCTCCAGACGGCCAACCCGCTGCGACCGGGGCCCGGTCGCGCTCCTTGGGTTGCGGCTTTGCCGCGTTGTGGTCAGGTGCTGTACGTTTACGCGGCCCGGCCGGCGAAGGCATAGAACCGCTGAAGGAAAGAAAGCGAAGACGGGGGTTCCGGCTTGGTGCGAAAGTCGGCTTACTCCCCGGGCACGATGCTCTGCCACACGTAGGCCTGAACCATCACCAACACGCCAACCAGGATGGCCAGCACCAGGCTGTGCCAGAAGACCGCGCGCAAGATGGTGCCGGCGTCCGGACTGTCGGGATGCCCACCCGTGGCCACACTGGCCACGACGATGCTTTGCGCATCAATCATCTTGCCCATGACGCCGCCGGAGCTGTTGGCCGCCGCCATCAACACCGGAGAGAGCCCCAGTTGCTCGGCGGTGACTTTTTGCAGGTTGCCAAACAGCACGTTGGAGGAAGTGTCGCTGCCGGTGAGGGCCACGCCGAGCCAGCCAATCATGGGCGAGAAGAACGGGAAGAACCAACCCGTGGCCGTCATGGCCAAACCCATCGTCGTGTCGGTGCCGCTGTAGCGCGTGGTGAAGCCGAGTGCCAGCATCAGCGCGATGGTCAGCAGCGAAACGCGCACCCGCCAGAGGGTGTGGCCATAAATGCTCAAAATACGTCGCGGGTTCAGACCTAGGCAAATCCCCGCCAGGATGCCTGCCAGCAGCAGGGCCGTGCCGGTGGACGAAAGGAAGTTGAAGATGAAAACCGCGTTCTCCGGTTCCGGTTGGGGCGCGACCGGAGGGACGCGCAAAACAGCCTGATGCAACCACGGCACGGTCAGGGCCGGAGCGAAGAGCTTGTTGAGCAAGTCCTTTATCGTCGGCAAGCCCCAGAGAAAAACAAAGACCGACAGGAAGATCCACGGCAACCAGGCCTTGGCCGGGGAACCGGCGGCCGGAGTTTCACTGACGGGATTGACCGGCGGGTCGCGCGGGGCGGGCGCCGCAGAAGTGCCGGCGGGTTGCCAGAATGTCATCAACAACACCAGCGAACCCATGGACGCGAAGGCACCAATGATGTCCACCAACCACGGCCCGTGAAAGTTGCTCACGAGAAATTGCGTTAGGGCGAAGCTGCCACCGGCTGTCAGACACGCCGGCCAAACTGCGATCAAGCCACGCCAGCCCGCTTGCGCCCAGATCAGCCAGAACGGCACGATGACGGAGAAGAATGGCAGTTGGCGGCCAACCATCGCACTGAGGTCGTGCAAATCGAGATCGGTGATCCGCGCCAGCGTGAGCAGCGGCGTGCCGAACGCACCATAGGCCACCGGCGCGGTGTTGCCGATGAGCGCCAGCTTGGCGGCTTCCAGCGGACGGAACCCCAGTCCAATCATCAAGGCACCCGAAATGGCAATGGGCGCGCCAAAGCCAGCGGCGCCCTCAATGAACGCCCCGAAGCCAAACGCGATCAACAGCGCCTGGATGCGCCGGTCGCCCGAAACCCCAGCCACTTGATGCTGCAACACCGCGAACTGTCCGGTTTCGACGGAAAGACGGTAAATGAATATGGCATTGAGAATGATCCAGCCGATGGGAAACAGGCCAAAGGCCGCACCATAACCGGCCGACGCAAGCGCCAACGGCAACGGCATTTGATAGACAACGACAGCGATGACGCCCGCGACCAGCAGCCCCGCGAGAGCGGCGAATTGGGCGCGAACATGCCAGAACGCGAGCAAGCCCAGCAGCGTCACCACGGGCAGCGCGGCGACCAGGGCCGAAAGGCCAATACCACCAAGCGGGGTGTAGTCTTGCGACCAGGTCATGCGACGTCAGGGTTGTGCCCCGGTCATCTTCAGTGGACGCGCGAGTTGGCGCGGTTAGCGGAAGGGAAATTCCTTGTGTCGGCGATGTGAGAAATGGAAATCATGGAGGAGCGACTTTGAGATAACATTGTGACGTGGCGCAGGTTGATTGTGAGCGGATGTTTTCATTCCGCTCGCCCCTCCGTCAAGCTACGTTTCCAAAGTGTTGGAAGGCGGATGCGAACCTTTACTCGTTGATTCCCCAGTGCTGGTACGTCAAGGGCGGCACCGGGGGATTGGTTGGCTGGGTCGCAGCGACCTCCGGTGGAACGAACACATCTGGGGCCGGGAGATTGCTGCGCCGGAACTCGGTGAAGTGCGGGAAGAATTCCATCCCGGCCGTCGTCGCGACCTGCTGAAGATACGCGAAGGCAGGCGGCACCACTGACAAAGGATTGGCCGCCATGTCCAAAAGCGCGATCAAGGCCGCGCCGTCCTTGCGGTGTCCCGTCACCCATCCATCCATCCATTGCATGACTTCCGGCGACAACGGCGACGTGCCGCGGCCGGCCACGATCACGACGTCGGCGATTGCCGCCTCGGCTGCGGCGATCTTTCGGAGCTGCGGCTGGCGCAGGAGTTCGAACCTCCACCTGCTGCAACGGCCTTCAAACTCGTCGCCGATTTGCGATAGCAGAAAGGTGCAGGTTTCATTGGCGTGGTAGCCGGCGGCGTAATCTTCATACACGGCGACCACTTGAAAAACAGCGAGGGTTTCCGCAGGTACCACCGGTGCCGCGTTCATCGGTTTGGCTTGCATAAATTAACATCGCCCCATTCGAGTTCCAAGCAACTGAAAAGCTGCCCAATTGTGAAGTAAGGGAAATGCCGGGTCCGGCTAAGAGTTCGCAACGACCGACAAGACGTTCAACTCGGGGACTGGCTTTCGATCCAGCGCACGGCCGAACGCACGAGGTCAGTCGCGCTCCTCAGATCAAGCTTGGCCTTGATGTTGGCCCGATGGACTTCCACCGTCTTGACGCTCAAGCGGAGGTGGGCGGCAATTTCCCGCGTGCCCCTCCCGTGGCCGATCAGTTGAAAGACCTCGAATTCCCGGTCGCTCAAGCGGCCGATGGGCGAGCCGCCCGGATCGCGACCACTGCCGGAAAAAAGTTCCAGGATGCGCGCCGCAATCTTCTCACTCACGGCAATCTGGCCGGCCAGCACCTGTCGGATGGCTTCCATCAGCTTCCTGCCCCCCTCCTGCTTCATCACGTAACCACGGCCCCCGGCCCGGAGCACCCGCTCGGCGTAAAGCGATTCGTCATGCATGGAGACCACCAGCATCGGCAGGGCCGGATACAGGGCGTGCATATCCTTGATGAGTTCCAGCCCGTTCTTGTCGGGCAACGAAATGTCCACTATCGCCAGATCCGGTTGCTCCTGCCGCACGAACTCAAACGCCTGCCGCGCCGTGTCGGCCTCGCGGTACACCGCGAGGTCCGGTTCGCTGTTGATCAACTGCGTCAATCCCTGCCGCATCATCGGGTGGTCATCCACGATGAGAATGTGTTTGCGCTTTCGGAGATTCGCGGCTTTGGTTTTCATGCTCCGGGTGGCCCATCCTTCCCGTGGGTGGCCGGGGTGGAACAGATGACGCTGGTGCCGCCGTCCAGGTCGCGTTCGACCATGGCGGCGCCGCCAATCATCCGCGCCCGGTATTGCATGATGTGCAGGCCCATGCCTTTGCCCGTGGGCAGCACCCTGGGCAGGCCAACGCCATCATCTTTGATCATCAGGACATTTCGCCCGCCGGCGTTCTTCAGGCTGAGGGTGACGTGTCGGGCTTTGCCGTGCTTGATGGCGTTGGAAACCGCTTCCTGAGCGATGCGATACAGGTGCGTGGCCACGGCCTGATCGTGGACCAGCACCGGTGGATCGCAAATAAATGTGCAGGTCACGCGGAACAACTTCTGCGAGTTGTTCGCCAATTCCTGCAACGCAGACATCAAACCCTCGGACTCAAGCGTGACCGGCGACAACCCATGCGCCAATTGGCGGGCTTGGACAATCGCGGCGCGCACGTGCCCGCCCAACTCGGCAACGCGCTCCGCGTTCGTCGGGGAACTTGCGGCCAGTTTGCGCTCCAACACCTGGCTCATCAACTCGATGCCCGCCAACTGCTGGCAGAGACCATCGTGCAGGTCCTGCCCAATGCGATGCTGTTCCCGGTCGCTGATTTCGAGAATCTGCCTTTCCAGCCGCTTACGCTCGCTCACGTCACGCACGAATCCGGTGAAAATCCGCCGATCCGCCAGACGGACTTCACTCACGGCCAGGTCCATTGGAAACTCACTGCCATCCTTGCGCTGGCCCACCACTTCCCGGCCGATGCCAATGATCCGGGCGTGTCCCGTGCGCCGGTAGTTGGCCATGTAGCCGTCGTGTTCCTGACGGTAGGGTGAAGGCATGAGCACATTCACATTCTTGCCGAGGACCTCGGAGGCCGAATATCCAAAAATCCGCTCCGCGGCGCGGTTGAACGATTCAATGATGCCCCGCTCATCAATTGTGATGATTCCTTCGACGGCGGTTTCGAGGATGGCGCGCAACCGCTCGTTGGTATCGCGCAACTCGGCCGCAGCCCTGTCGGTGGCGGCAGGCACGGCGGATTCCAATGCCTGCAATCGCGCCAGCAATTCGGCTTTGGTCAATCGCGCCAGATCGTTCATTGTGCAAATTGTAACCGCGCCAACGTCCGACTCACGCAAAAAAGGGACGGGACGGTACTCACAGTGTGAACCATTTCCGCTGCGGGAGGCACAGTGAGTTCTGGCAGTGCTTTGGTTGGCAGCGGAACGGAGCGTCCGTTAGAATTCCGTTGGGGAAAAGCGGGGATTAGTCCTGACAAGTTGCACGAGTTGGACCTGTGCCGGCCACGGGGTCGGCGCGGTTGCCATCGCTTATCCGAGGGTCTGGCCGGACACCAATTCCGCCATCATCCGGTGTTCCTTGGGATTGACGATCCCGTCGCGCACCACTTCGACCACGAGGTTCGAGATGGTCCGGGCAAACACCGCGGGATTGGCCCGGTAGCGCGCGACCGAGGGGACCATGTTATCCAGAAATGAGTCGTGATCCCGCGAGATCAACGCCACGTCGGGCGGAAAGCGCAAACCGCGCCCCAGCAAATGGCTCATCACGGTCAGGACGTGGTTGGGCCGGGAAACCAAAAAGGCCGTGGGCGGCGGGGAACGTTTGAGCAGCGCGTCCAGTTTGGCGCAGATGTCCGCGACGCTCCCGTTGTGGCGGCTGATGAAACAGTCCGCGTCTGACCGGCGGGACTTGTCCACCCCTTCCTTGAAACCCTCCTCGCTTTCGTAATCGCCGGCCAGTTCGGGGCCGGGATTGAGAAAGGCCAGATGGCGGTGTCCCCGGGCCAGAAACACCCCGGCCGCGTGACGGCTGATGGCCCGATAGTCCCGGTCCACCGAGGGCAACAGGACCCCGTCGTGCCGCGAACCGGTGATGACGCAAGGCGCCATTCGCCGGGAAAACCAGTGCTGCATTCGGGCGGTGGACTGCGACAAGACCCAGGCCGCCGGATTCAGTCGCGAGGCCAATGACTCCAACGCCCGGTCCGGCCGGCCCGAATAACAGGCGGGATGTTCGTGAACTTCGAGATGATAGCCTTCCGTGGCCAGATGCTCGCGCAGGCCATCAATCCAAAAGATGGTGAAGGACTGAAGATTCACGAGTCGCACGGGGGTCAGCAGGATCACCCGGTCGCTGGGACCAGACGCGCGCACGCGCCGGCGCCCCACAATCTCGCGCCGCCGCCCCTGACTGCTGCGCACCCAGCCCTCCCGTTTCAACTGGTCAAGGGCCGAGCGGAGCGTGACGCGGCCAACGTGCAGCAGCGCGCAAAGCTCGTGCTCACCGGGCAGACGTTTGGTCCAGCGGCCCGCCTGGATTTCGTCCTTCAGCACGGCGGTGGTTTGCGCCACCAGCGACATTTTTTGCGGCAAGCGGTTCATGCGTTCCGGCAATGGGCAGATAAATGATTCGGTTCAGAATAAGCCACGGCGTTCTCCGTTGGCGATTGAATACTTCCTGTCACGGGTGGCTTCGTGAGTTCCGCCCCATGAACCGGAGCGCGACTGTGCTGAAAACCAGTCGCAGCGTAAAACGCATCGTGTGGCACGGAGATCCGCGGACCTCGCGCAAGGTCGGGAGTGCAGTGTCTTCTGCCCGCTATCCGACGGTGCAGTCATGTGTCGGCTGCCAGTTTCTCCACTCCGCACCTGCGCAAGAGCGGCGGTAAACACGCGCGCACTCCAAACGCTTCGCGCCCCCCATGCCGTCCAGATCTCGCCCAGCGTCTGGAGTGCGGTGACTTCAGCACCGCTTGTTAACCGACGAGTTGTCCCCCAGCCAGACATCTCCGCACTCCGGCAAACGCATTGCTGCGCGCCCGGGGTTCGCGTAACGTCCCAAGTCATGCATTCGCCGCTTCCGTATCGCGACCGCAAACCCCAAGGCGCGGCGGACTTCTATTTTGCCATCAACGCCACCTTCCGGTTCATTCAAGACCGGCTCGGCCTCGCGGGCCTGCGCCGGTATTGGACCGACCTTGGAACGAAGTACTTCGCGCCAGTCTCCACAAACTGGAAGGAACGCGGTCTGGCGGGAGTGGCGGCCTACTGGCGCGCGTTCTTCGCGGCCGAACCCGGTGCGGAAGTGGAGGTGACCGAGTCAGCCGGCGCGGTTACACTGAACGTGAAGGTTTGCCCGGCCATCCGTCACCTGCGGGAGCATCGCCGTCAAATTGCGCCCGGTTATTGTCAGCATTGTTACTTCGTCAGCGAAGCCATGGCCCGTCCGGCTGGCTTCACGGTCCGAATCGCTGGTGGCAATGGCAGTTGTTGTCAGACGTTTGCACCGCGAAATGATGCCACACCCGCACAGGATCTGACGCAAATCAAGGAGGTCGGATGATCGGGGTTTACGATTTCAACGGCCATTACGAATGGACCTTTGCCTGGCTGGAAGCCGAGGGCGGCGCGCCCTTCCTGCGCGAGTATTGGGACGTGGCCATTCACCAGGATTCGCAGAGCCACGCGGTCGAGGTGATCCGGCAGAAAGGGATTGCCGGCATGGCGGAGTATTGGGGACACACCCTGAACCAGGAAGGCGGCACTCACTCCACCACGGCCACCGAGTCGGTGTTTCGCATTGATATGCACGATTGCCCCTCGAAAGGCTTCCTGATTCGCAACCAGCTTCAGCAGCACCACGATTATTGTGATCACTGCCTCGGTTGGATTGGGCCGATGCTCAAGCGGGCTGGATTCGTCATTGACCATCAGCACAACCACTGCGGTCAATGCTGGTGGGAGATGCGCCACGCAACCGATGCTGCGCCTCCCAGCCGGCCCGGTGAGTTAGCCGGCCAGCGTGACGTCAGACTTCGACCAGATTGGAAACCTGAAGGCGCAGCCCTGGATACTTATTCCCGCGCGAACGATCCGGCATCGAAGCACTCGCAGCAACAATGACCGACTGAAATTTTTCGCTTCAGTTCCTTCCAAACCTGCATCAGGCTGCGCGCGTGAAATCATTGCGGCGCGTCGGTTTTCAGCAACACGACGTAAACCAGTGGATTGCCCCATGCGTGCAGAATTGAGTTTCAAACATCCCGCCATTGCGCTGGGGATTTTTCTGCCGGTGTTCCTAGCGGTCTTCTTCCTGGTCGTTATCACGGCCACGTTGGTCACGTTCATTCTGCCGGAGTCCTTCGCGAGCACAGCCCGAATCAAAGTGGTGCGGGTACTGAACGGCGATCCGGGCACGGCGACGACCAATCTGCCGCCGCATCCCTACGATCCGTATCTCGTACAGACCGAGGCTGAAATCCTGCTGTCAGATTTGATCCTCGGAAAAGCCGTTGAAGCGTTGGACCTCAATGACCAGTGGGGGAAACGGTACTTGGGTGAAGGCGGTAGATTGAAAAGCTCCGAAACCGTGCTGTTGTTGAAGGCACGCCTGGACGCGAGTCCGGTGCGCAACACCTCCCTCATTGAGGTGCGTGCGTACAGCGAGGACCGGACGGAGGCTGCGGAACTCGCCAACGCTGTCGTCCGGGCGTATGCCGGCCACGCCGCCTCCAGCACCGGCGGCCTGCGCGTTCAAATAGTGGATCAGGCGCAACCGAGCCTCCGTCCAGCAAGGCCCAACAAACCGTTGAATATCGCCCTGGGGGTTGTGATCGGCGCTGTGGTCGGGCTGGGATGCGGGGTATTCTGCGCTTGGATCGCCCTTTGGTTTCAACGCAAACGGCAAACCACCTGAGCGATGACGACGGTTCCCCGGCATAACCGAATTGCGCGTACTGTGAGTGGATCAGCGGAAGCGTCGCGCGCACTTGTCGCTCAGTTTTTTCTTCAAACGCCAATCCGATTGCAGCAGTCTCCTTCCATGCAAGCCAAGTCGTGTCAGGTTCGTTTCTGCATCGTGTCACTTGCGACCAGCCTTGGTCTCCTCGCAAGCACAGTGATGGCGAATGATGCAACTCCAGTCAGTGTGCCTGTGTCCGCCGAGCTTCCCGCCGCCACGGATCTGCGACCGGAGTTTGAGCAATGGGGATTGGCGCCCCGCAATCAGGGCAGCCGTCCGACGTGTTCCGTGTTCACCATTGCGAGCGCGTTGGAATTCGCGGTGGCCCGCCGGCAGAATCGCGGCGAGCGCTTGAGCGTGGAATTCCTGAACTGGGCAGCGAACCAGACGCGGCGCGGAAATCGCGACGGCGGATTCTTCTCGGATATGTGGCGCGGGTTTGCCGCGCACGGAATCTGCACGGAAACCCAAATGCCTTACCAACCGGAATTCGACGCCACGAAAACACCTGAAGCTGAAGTGCTGGGAGCTGCCAAGGCCCGGCTCGCGCTGGAACTTCAGTTGCACTGGATCAAGCGTTGGAATGTGAACACCGGACTCAGCAGCGAGGAGTTCCTCGCCCTCAAGCGTACGTTGCACCGAGGCTGGCCCGTGGGCGGCGGTTTGCGCTGGCCGCAGCGCGAAGTCTGGAAAAGCGACGTGCTGCAAATGTGTCCGCCCGAGGAAGTGTTCGACGGTCACAGCATTCTGCTGGTCGGCTATCGCGACGACCCGGAACAAACCGGCGGCGGCGTGTTCCTTTTTCGCAACACGAACCGCGGCGGGCGCGATGGCTTCATGCCGTATGCCTACGCGCAAGCCTACATGAACGACGCCGTGTGGATAGAATCCAAACCGGCAGCGGACGCAGCATCGCGCTTGACGACCCCAACGGATTCTGCCAGACATGGGCCATGATCAAAGCACCCCTCGTTCTTGCCGTGCTGCTATGTGGCACTCTGGTTTCTTCGGCCAAGGATTTTCTCGTCCACACTTTCAAGCGACAGCAGCTCAGTGACAAATTCTGGTCGGAGGGCGCGACCTTCGGCGACCTCAATCGCGACGGCAAGCCGGATATTATTTCGGGTCCGTATTGGTATGAAGGGCCGTCCTTCACCAAGCGCCACGAGTACTACCCGGCCACGGCGACGTTCCAGTTGAAAAAGGATGACGGCAGCGAGGAAACCATCGCCGGCTTCGAGGGTGCGCTGGGCGTGAACAACAAATACTCGGACAATTTCTTTGCCTTCGTCCATGATTTCGATCAGGACGGCTGGAACGACATTCTCATCATCGGCTTTCCCGGCCAGGAAACCGCCTGGTATCAGAATCCCAAAGGTGCGCCCGGGCACTGGACCAAGCACGTGGTGTTCAAAGTCACGGACAACGAGTCGCCGACGTTCACGGACATCACCGGCGATGGGAAGCCCGAGTTGGTCTGCGCCACCGGCGGACGCTACGGTTTCGCCGAACCCGACTGGAGCGATCCCACCAAACCCTGGCCGTTCCGCGCCATCACGCCCAATCGAAAGTACCAGCGTTTTACCCACGGCCTCGGCGTGGGCGACGTGAATGGCGATGGCCGGTTGGACTTGCTGGAAAAGGATGGTTGGTGGGAACAGCCCGAATCGCTGGCCGGAGATCCGCTTTGGAAGTTTCACGAGTTTGCCTTCAATGCGAATTCGCACGGCGGCGCGCAAATGTACGCCTACGACGTGAATGGCGATGGGCTGAACGACATCATCACGAGCTTTGCCGCGCACGGTTTCGGTTTGGTGTGGTATGAGCAGGTTCGCACCGGGGAGAACATCACCTTCAAGCAGCACGAAATCATGCCGATTGAACAGAAACGGATTCCCAACAAATACGGCGTCTGCTTTTGCGAACTGCACGCCATTGACCTGGTGGACATGGACAACGACGGGTTGTTGGACATTGTAACGGGCAAACGCTACTGGTCGCATGGCCGCACGGGTGATCCCGACCGCAACAGCCCGGCGGTGCTTTATTGGTTCAAGCTCGCGCGTGGTCCGGGACACACGGCGGAGTTCATTCCGTATCTCATTGATGACGATTCCGGCGTGGGCACGCAGATTGTGGCGAAACCGGTGAGCAACCCGAATTATCCTGACGTGGTCGTCGGCAACAAGAAAGGCACGTTCTACCTGCGCCACGAGGCCCGCAAGGTCAACCAGACCGAATGGGAAGCCGCGCAGCCGAAACCGGTGGGCGGACAGTGAAATAACGATCTCATCAAAACACAAACCGCGGTTCGTAAACCGGGCCGACGCCGTGTTTGCGCAGCAGTTCCATGAATCTGGCCAGCCCGCGCTTTTCATCCGTACCGAGGTGATAATGAATGTGCCAGCCCAGGTAATCCTTGCGGAACTCCTCCGTGTATTCGGTCCGGTTGCGAATGATGGAATCGAGCGTGTCCAGGCCGAAGTCTTTCGCCTCGCGCAGTTGCTGACGCAGCGCGCGGTTTTCGACCCCACGACGCAACGCCCACACCGCATACACGAACGGCAGGCCGGTGAGTTCGTACCATGCCGCACCTAAATCCCAGATTTCGTGCCCGTGCGGATTGAGCGCAAAGTCCAGCGCGCGATCGCCGATCAACATCAGATAATCCGGCGCGGCGGCGAAGTTGTAATCGGGCAGCGGCTTGAACTCCGGTTTTACCCCGCGTTCGGCCAAGAGCACCTCCAGCAGCCGCCGGCTGGTGAGCGAGGCCGGGTCGCAGAAAATCTCCCGTGCTTCCTCCAGCGGTCCACGGTGCGCCAGCAGAACGCTCTTCACTTCGCCCAAGGAGGCAATGGCGATTCCGTCCAGAATATCGTAGCGATCGTTCAACAGCACTTCCACCACGCTGACCAAGGCGGCGTCCAGTTCGTCGCGGCGCAGCAGTTCCGCCAGCTTGGCCGGCGTGGCAAAGCTGACTTCCTCCTCCAGACCACGGGTGAGCGGCACGGTGTTGAGCGCCTGCACAGTGCCGACCCGGAACGGCGCCAGAGATTGCTCCAGACCGCTTTCGCGATCCCGGTTGGACGCGCGTTGCTCGCGTTCAACGCGGCGTGCGATTTCCGCGGCGCATTCGGGGGGCGCCATGCGCAGCTTGGGCGATGGATCAGCATTCTCCTTGGGGAGTGGTTGGTCTTGGTTGGTCTGCCCTTCGTTCACCAGCCCAGCTTAAGCGCGAACCAACTCCAAGCCAAGCCCGCAACCAGTAGCCAGTATTGCCTTAACCGAATCCACGCGGTCGGCGGGGGAGAAGAGGCGACGCCCTGTCGCCGCCACCTGCTGGCGTGTCAACCGCATCGTTCCGGCTTAACGGGCAAAGGTCGAATGCGCAGTTTAACGGCGAACAAACGAAAGGCCGCAAGAAAGTGACAAAGGGGCGGCACGAGCTCCGTTGCCGCCCCTTTTACGACAGCTCCCTGCCTATGAAAAAGGATCAGGAACTAGCAAACGGTAGAACGCGCACACCTTTTTTCAATCGCAAAGACGAAAAAGTTGTTCACCGCGGCAGACCATCTGGAAGTGGATGCCGGCGCTCGGGAACTGGTTCGTGCTGCGGATAGGCTTGGGGCGTGAATTTGCACCCAGCAGCAAAGAAGCCCCCCTGGAGATCCACCAAGGGGGCGCTGCGGAAAAAGCATTGCGGGTTATTCGGGCTTTGCTTCCGTCGGCTCGGGTGCGGCGGGCGCGTCAGCCGGATTCGTGGTGGTGAGCGTGATTGGCGCAGGCTGCCCGGCGGGGGCGGTTGGTCCGGCTGCCGGCGTAGTGACTGGCGCCGCCGCCCCGGGGAGTTGCGTGCCTTGCTGCTGCAAATGCCGCTCGAAATCGCGCGTCGTGCGGCCCTGATAATTGCTTTGCAGACTGGCCACCAGCATGGCCAGCACAAAGAACGTCACGGCGGCATACTTCGTGATCTTGGTCAGCACATTGCCCGAACCGGCGCCGAACAAGGCGTCCGTGGCCGCGCCGCCAAAGGCCAGGCCCGCGCCGGCTTCCTTCTTTGGCAGTTGAATCAGCACCAGCAGAATCAACAGCAGACACGTCAGCACCAGAATGACTGTCAATAATCCAATCAAAAAGCTCATGGTCGTAGCCTATATGGAATTCTTGATAATGTCAGCAAAACTTCTTGCCTCAAGGGCCGCGCCGCCCACCAGCGCCCCGTCCACGTCCGGCTGGCTCATCAATTCGCGCGCATTGGACGGTTTGACGCTGCCGCCGTACTGGATGCGGACTTTGCGGGCCACCGCTTCGTCGAACATCGTCACCAGCACCCCGCGGATGAACGCGTGCGCGTCCTGGGCCTGTTGCGTAGTCGCGGTCTTACCCGTGCCGATGGCCCAAACCGGCTCGTAAGCCAGGATGGTTTCCAGCATTTGATCGGCGGTCAGCCCCGCCAAGCTGCCGCGTACCTGCGTCTCCAGCACTTTCTCGGTCTGGCCGCCTTCGCGCTCCGCCAGGGTTTCGCCAATGCATACAATCGGCTTGAGCGAGGCGCCGTGGACTGCCAGGGCCTTCTTCGCAATCAGCGCGTCCGTTTCCTTTTGATACTGCCGCCGTTCGGAATGGCCGAGGATCACGTAGCGCACGGAGAACTCCTTGAGCATGCCGGCGCAAATCTCGCCCGTGTAGGCGCCGAAATTGTGCTCGCTCATGTTCTGCGCGCCCAAACGGAGGTTCGAATCGAGGACGGATTTCGACACTGACTCCAGCGCGGTGAACGGCGGGCACACGACGATGTCCACTTCCTTCACGTTGGCCAGTTCGATCTTCAAGTCGCTCACGAGGGCCAGCGCCTCGGCGACGGTTTTGTTCATCTTCCAGTTGCCGGCTACAATCAGTTTTCGTTCTTTGTTCATAATGTAAAATCTCAATTACCCAAACACCCAATCACCTTAGAATCCCGGTTACACCTTGGGATATTTGAGGGATTGGGTCTTTCAAATTCATTTGTCGCTCAACGCCGCCACGCCCGGCAGTGTGATTCCTTCCAAAAACTCCAGACTCGCGCCGCCGCCCGTGCTCATAAACGTCACCTGCCCGCCCAGTCCGGCCTTGTTCAGCGCCTTCACGCTGTCGCCCCCGCCGATGATGCTCTTGGCGCCGTTTTGCTGCGTTGCGTCCGCCACGGCCTTGGCCACGGCGTTGGTGCCGGCGGCAAACTGCTTGTTCTCGAACAAGCCCATCGGGCCGTTCCACAAAATCGTCTTCGCCCCGGCAATCACGTCGCTGTAGGCCTTCACCGTGGCCGGACCGATGTCCAGCCCTGCGGAATCATCCGGACAATTCAGGTCGGAACTCGCGCGCGGATTCTGCCATTCGATAACCGGCTTGCCTTTCTTGTCCAGCTTGTCGGTCTTCACGGGCACGGCGACCACGTCGTCCACCGGCAAGAGGAACTGCACCTTCTTCGCCTGGGCCTTCGCGAGCGCGGCCCGCGCAGTGTCGGTTTTGTCGGCCTCGACCAGCGATTTGCCGGTCTTGAAACCTTGCGCCAGCCGGAAGGTGTAAGCCATCGCGCCGCCCACCAAAATCGAGTCTGCCTTTTCCAGCAGCCGATCAATGACCTTGATCTTGTCGGATACTTTCGCGCCGCCCAGGATCACCACAAAGGGCCGCGCCGGTTGCTCCAGTTCGTCGCCCAGGAATTTCAACTCCCGTTCCATCAGCAAACCCGCCGCGCATTGCCCGCCGCGCCTGGCCACCAGTCGCGCCACGCCTTCCGTGGAAGCATGGGCGCGATGCGCGGCGCCGAAAGCGTCGTTCACGTAAATGTCCGCCAGCTTGGCAAGCCTCTCGGCAAACGCCGGATCGTTGGCTTCTTCCTCACCGTAATAACGGACGTTTTCCAACAGCAGAACGCCGCCGGCGGGCAGGGCATTCGCAAGTTGTTCCACCTTCTCGCCGATGCAATCGTCTGCAAAATTCACATTGCAGCCCAGCAGTTCCGCGAGTCTTCCCGCCACGGGCCGTAAGGACATGGACGGTTCCCGCTTGCCCTTGGGCCGGCCCAGGTGCGCGGCGAGAATGAGTCGCCCGCCCTGCTCGATCAACAACCGGAGCGTGGGCAGGGTTTCCTTGATCCGCGTCTCGTCGGTGATGACCATCTGGCCATCCTTTTCTTCGAGCGGCACGTTGTAATCCACGCGTAGAAACACACGCTTCCCATGAACATTCAGATCGCGAACTGTCAGTTTGGCCATAATAAAAATTCCCTTAAAAGCCCGGTTAATCCCAATCAGGCCGCCCAACATAGCCAAGCCGTCAGGCGAGTCAAAATGAATTGCAGGGCATCCGGTGAAAGTGGACGCGATGGTGGAGAACCATCTGGCGGGTATCTTGGCGCACGGGCAATGGGGCCTGACCCATGCGTTCGTGGAGGGACTCAACACAGAAACCCATCTGCAAACCGTCGTTCCGGTGAAGCGGTGAAATGTGGGTCAACCATATCGCGCCCTTCATCCTTGAACTTGGGCGCAGTCTCGAGAACTGCTGTTTCACGGATGGGCAATCCCCCTGGAGAAACGCAGGCTTATTCTTTGATCAGCGACGTCTCGCGCGTGAACAACTCTTGAAACGCCTGCTGCAACCGGCGCGTCACTGGCCCAGGGCGTCCGACACCGATCTGCTTCTCGTTGATGCGAACCACGGGCATGATGTCGCTGGTGGTGCCGAGCAGCATGGCTTCGTGCGCCGATTCCAGTTCCGATTCGCGGAGCGGGACTTCAAGGATGGGAACGTGCAATTCGTCGCACAACTCCAGCACGACGCGGCGGGTGATGCCGCTGAGAATGACGCAGCTTTCGGGATGCGTCAGGAGCGCGCCTTCGCGGACCGTGGCGAAGTTCGTGTGCGATCCTTCCGTGATGACGCCATCACGAACAAAGACCGCCTCTTGGGCGCCGGCGGCTTGCGCCTGTTGGTTGGCCAGGACATTCGGCAGGAGCGAAATCACCTTGAGGTCGCAGCGGGACCAGCGTTGGTCCGGAACCGTGATCACCCGGACGCCGGCCTGGCACTTCTCGCGCGGCGGCACGAACGGCGCCGCGAAACCATATACAGTGGTCGCAACTGATGGATGCGGATAGGCATGTTTGCGAGGGGCAACACCGCGCGTCACTTGCAGATAGACGGTGGCTTCGGCGGCGGCGAGATGATTTTGGTCCAGCAATGTGGCCGCAACGTGGTCAAGCTTCACCGGTTCCGGGCATTGGATTTGGATCGCGGAGAGGCTGTGCTGAAGCCGTTGCCAGTGCGCGGCGGCGCGAAAGAGCCTGCCCTTGCTGGCGCGCACGACTTCATAGGCGCCGTCACCGAAAAGAAATCCGCGATCATCCGGCGAAAGATAAACCTCGTCCTTCGGCAGGAAGCGACCATTGTGATAGACAAGCATCGGCGGGATTAAACAGACATTGGTAGGCCGCGGCAACCAGACTCAAGTCGAAGGAAAACACTTCTGCCGGGAAGAAAAAGCCCGGCCTCGCGTGCGACCGGGCTGAGTGCAGTTGAAGTGCTGGATGAACGAAACGGACGGCGTCAACTTTTGCCGAGGGCCTTGGCCACGGCGGTTTCCAGCGCGTCGCCCCGCAGGTTCTTGCCAATGATTGTTCCCTCGCCGTCAAGGAGGTAGGTGGCCGGGATGCTGTTCACGCCGTATTGGGTGGAGAGCTTGTTCTTCCAGCCTTGGCCGTCGAAGAATTGCTGCCACGGCATTTTGTTTTCCTTGATGAAAGCTTCCAGCTTGCCTTTGTCCTGATCGAGGCTGATGCCGATGATTTCAAACCCGCGGTCGTGGTGCTTCTCGTATGCCTTCAGCACATGGGGCAGTTCTTTCACGCAAGGGCCGCACCAAACCGCCCAGAAATCAATCAGGACCACTTTGCCCTTGTAGTTGCCCAGCGAAAGCGGCTTGCCGTCGAGGTCCTTTTCATTGAAGTCGGGAAACTTTGTGCCCACGGCCAGCGAGTCTTGAATCCGTTTGGCTTCCTCCTGCTTCTTGAGGCCGGCGACCTGCCGGCTGTCGGGAAACTCCGATTTAAGCTGTGCCATCAACTCGTCCGCCTTGGTTTCGTTCCGCAGGACTTGCCCGTAAAGGGAAGCTTTCATGTAAAGGATTTGTGCCACGTCATCGGATTTGTCGCTCTTGTACTTGGCGAGCAAGGTGTCGAATTCCTTGAGTTCGGCGGTGAGATCAGCTTCGGTGCGCTTGCCGTCCTTCAACTTGGCCTGAACTTTGGTGATCAATTCCATGAGTTCAGCCGCAGGGGCGCTTTGTTCGGCGGCAAAGCCCCATTGGCTGGTCAGGAGCAAAGAACCTGCGGTGAGGGCGACAAGAAACTTAGTTTTCATAATTCGGTGGATTTGGTTCAGACGCCGTCAGCAAAGCACCGGGCGAGTTGTGGGGCAAGCGGATTCTCAACGGATTCTCAACGGATTATTCCCGTGAGGCGCAGCTCGGTTTTCCGCAATGGGGAGCGCACGCGCCTTCGCGTGCGGCGGTTGCCGCCCTCGTCAACCGCGCCGGGGTGCGCCTCCGCGCCCGTTTCGAAGCGCGATGTCGCGTGCGCTCCCCGTGTCTTTCGCTGCGGACTGGCTGGCGCTCACCGCTTATCGCAACGTATCGATCTGCATCCGGGGCAACTCGCTCACGCCCAGTTCCAGCAGGGCGGCGTTGCGGTACAGTTCCAGGTTCGGGCGGACATTAGGTGCGCGAGCCAGGCGGCGTTGGCGGTCCAGTTCCTTGATCGAAAGCAAGTCCAGGGCGACGGGATCAAAACTGAAGCGGAGTTGATTCAACGTGGTGGAGTAATGCAGCAATCCGCGCTGGCCGCCCTCATATTGGCAGATCAAAGCGTCCACGATATTGAGCACCACCCGGTCGTAGAGGGCGGGCAGGGCGTAGATCTCCGGCACCGCCACGGCCAGCCGGCGGGGATCGCCCTCGAAGCGAAGCGTGTTGTCCACACTGCCCAGGCTCAGGCTGACGAGACTGCCGCACACGGCGGCTTCGTTGTGGTTTAGGAGGGGATTCAAGTTGATGATCTTGGTGATCTCCCCGGTAACGAGCCGGGAGACAAACGATTTCCGCCCCACGCCTTCGCCTCTTCTCTCAAACTCAAAATCGCCAAAGACCAGATTGCCCAGCAGCGGGGTGTCGTAGTAATTCGTGCTGTCGTAACCTGCCGCCGCGCTCGCGGCCACCCGGATGCCCAGTTCCCCGATGAGTTCATGGAAGCCGGCCCGGCGCAAATCGCTTTCTGATTTGTCCCACACAATGATGTTGGACGCAGGCAGACCCGCGGCGATGAGACTTGCCGCGAGGGCGGCCGCCACTGCGGGCCGGGTCCCGCTGTTCGGACCGGGTTTGGAATAGACTTTGATGCCGACCACATCCTGCGTTGAAACCAGGCTCAACCACGCCTCCTGTATGGTGGCTTTGCCGGTGAGATTCGTCAGGCCGCGCTGGAGCATAGGCGCAATCCGCTCCGGCCGCGGGCGGAATATTTCCGTGGCCGCAGCGTCCTCGACAATGACCACCCGGGCCGGCGCGTCGCTCCGCGAAGTGCTGAACGGCGTCGCCCTTGCGCCAAACGGCAGCCCGAGGCCGCAGCCAAGGCACAAGGTTGCCACGGCGAGCCAGCGTCGCAAATTCGATCCGGTGCGGAGTGCGTTTCTTGACACGTCAGGAGGTGAATGTTACCACCACACGCAATGGTCGCCACCAAAAATCAGGCCGGCAGAGGCTCAGTGTTTCTGCTGTTGTTCGCGGGGCTGCTTGCGGGCTGCATGCCGCCCGGTCCGCGCGCCCTGATCGAGGGCCGACGGTTGTTGGATAAAGGCCAAAGCGAACAGGCGGTGGAGAGACTCCTGGTGGCGACTTCGTTGCTGACCAACAATGCGTCGGCGTGGAATTATCTGGGCCTGGCGTACCATCGGACCGGCCAACATTCCAATGCCGTGGTCGCCTACCAGAAGGCGGTGGCGCTGGACCGCGAACTGGTGGAGGCGCGTTACAATCTGGGCGCGCTGTGGCTGGAGCAAAACCGCCTGGAGGCGGCGAAGACCGAACTCACCGCCTACACCTTGCGGCGGGGAGACGTTGTGGAGGGTTGGCTCAAGCTGGGCACGGCGCAACTTCGGCTGCGCGAACTGACCGCGGCGGAACAGAGTTTCCGGACGGCGTTACGGATCAACGCGCAACACCCCGAAGCGTTCAACGGATTGGGTTTGGTGCAGGCCCAACGCAATCGTCCGCGCGAAGCAGTGCAGTTCTTTTCCGCCGCGCTGAAGCAACGGCCGGATTACAGTCCGGCGCGGTTGAACCTGGCCACCGTGTTGCATCAGCAACTCCATGACGTACCCGGTGCGCTCCAGGTCTATCGCGAATATCTCGCGCTTAAACCACCGCCCCCGGGATTCAACGCCGTCAACGCCCTCGCGCAAGCGCTCGAACAACAACTGGCCGCTGCGCAACGAACTCCGCCACCCACCAATGCCGTGGCCCAGCCCGCTGTTCAGGTGGCCATGGTGCCGGTTGCGCCTGCGGTCACAGCCACCCCACCTGCGGTCATTGCAACCGCGCCTACAGTGACCCCCACCGCACCTGTGGTCGCCGCAAGCCCGCCGGTGGTCACCGCGATCCCCACAGCCACCAACTTGACGAAACCGGCCACGACGGCAGTAGATCGTGTGGTAAGCCCTGTAAAAGTTGATCCACCACCGCCAGTCGCCAAGCCGGCGACGGTTGCGCCAGATACTTCACCCGCGCCAGTGGTGGTCGTTGACTTGCCCTCCGAGTCGGTCATCAAGACCACTCCGCCAGCCACAACCGAAGTGGCTATTGCCACCCCGACGGAAACGCAAGTCGTCGAGACTGTCCCACCGGTGAAACCACCCCTGATTCCTGTGGAATCTCCAACCCCGGCGGCGGCGGAGAAGCCGGGCTTCTTCGCGCGCGTCAATCCACTCAGACTCTTTCGGCGCGAAAGCAAACCGCCGCCGCAAGTGAAAGTATTGCCACCGTCCGAAACCATCGCCGCCGTGGACGCCGCCACGCCGGAGAGCGAGCGGGTCCAGGACATAACCACATCCAACGTCACCGTCCCCGCCACGTCGTCGCTGCCAGATTCACCGCAGCCGGCGGCACCGACTTCATTTTCGCGCTACCCCTATCTTTCACCGAGCGCCCCAGCGGCGGGAAATCGCCAGGAGGCAGAACGGGCATTTGCGCAAGGACAACAAGCCCAGCGGGCGAATCGTCTCACTGAGGCGATGCAGGCATACCAGCAAGCCACCGCGGCGGACCCGGCCTACTTCGAGGCTTACTACAGTCTGGGTTTAACGGCCTACGAGGTCCGGAATCATCGTCAAGCACTGGCGGCATGGGAGACGGCGCTGGCCTTGCGGCCAGATGCAACTGACGCCCGCTACAATTTTGCTCTCGTGCTGAAAGCGGCCAACTATCCGGTGGATGCGGCGCGGGAGTTGGAAAAGCTCGTGGCGGCCAATTCGCAGGAAGCCCGCGCGCATCTGGTCTTGGGCAACTTGTATGCCGAACAATTGGGCAATTCGTCCCGTGCCCGGACACATTACTTGAAGGTGCTGGAGATTGACCCGCGGAATGCCCAAGCTACAGCCATACGGTATTGGCTGGTGGCCCACCCGCCGTAGGTCTGGTGGCATGGAACTGGCTAAGTTTTGGGCATCCGGTGACGGCGCAAGCCGGGCCGGCTACGGTTTCAAGAGGCCATAACATGAATAGTTTGCCCATCAACTGGTTCGACGCGGCGGTGCTGGTGTTGCTCCTGGTCGGCTTGCAGCGCGGGCGCAAGCGCGGCATGTCCGAGGAATTCCTCACCTCGCTGATGTGGTTGACCATCATCGTGGCGTGCGCGTGGGCGTACGAGCCGCTGGGGCAGCTCTTGACCGGCATGTCTCCGTTCAGCCGGCTGTTTTCTTTCATCCTCTGCTACATTGCGGTGGGCTTGGCCGTAGCCGGGGTGTTTCTCTTTTTGAAACGCACGGTGGGGGGCAAACTGATCGGTAGCGACACCTTTGGCAGCGCGGAGTATTATCTGGGCATGCCGGCGGGCATGGTGCGCTTTGCCTGCATCCTCATCGCCGCGTTGGCGCTGTTGAACGCCCGGCAATATCGCTCCGAGGAAATCCAAGCCATGGCGAAATTTCAGAACGACAATTACGGCAGTCAGTTCTTTCCCGGCCTGCACACCGTGCAGGCGGAAGTCTTCGAACATTCCCTCACCGGCCCGCCGATCAAGAAATACATGGGCTTTCTCCTGATCAAACCCACGCCGCCGGAAAGCCGCCCCATCCGCCGGGCACAGGAAACGAAATTGCCCTAGCTCGACATTTCACGGTTCGCGCAAATAACCAACCGCCAGGAGCGCCGGTCTGCGACCGGCTTATCACAATCCAAACGCCCAACTCCAGTCACCGACCGGCGCTCCGTCCCAGCGAGTGTGAATTATCCGGGCTGGACGCGCGCCGCAATTTCGGCGTTGATGGTCGGGATGGCCGGGCCATTCCCCCAGAACAATCTCGAACAGATTCGCGCCGCCAGTGAGATCGTGGATGTCATTGGCTCGTACCTGCCGCTCAAGCGCGCCGGCGCGAACTTCGTGGCCCTGTGTCCGTTCCACAAGGAGAAATCCCCGAGCTTCCACGTCAACCCGCAACGCCAGATTTTTCACTGCTTCGGCTGCCACAAGGGCGGCGACGTGTTCACCTTCGTCAAGGAATACGAGAACATCGGTTTCATGGACGCCGTGCGGCGACTGGCGGAGCGCGCGAAGATTCCCCTCGAATTCGGCCGGGGTGAACCGGATCAACCGACGCGCCACCTCAAGGATCAACTCCTCCAAATCCACGAGCAAATCACGCAGCGCTGGCAGAATTGTCTGGCCAACGAGGCGGCCGGCCAGTTGGCCCGGGATTATCTCGCCCAACGCGGTGTCTCGGCGGAGGCCATCCAACTATTCCGCCTCGGCGCGGCACCCGAGGCCTGGGATGACACGGTCAACTGGGCCAAAAGCAAGAGCTACGAACTCACCCTGATGGAGCAGGCGGGCCTGATCCTCAAGAAAGAGGAAACTGGCCGCCACTACGACCGCTTCCGCGGGCGGCTGATGTTTCCCATCTGCGATGAGCAAGGCCGGGTGATCGCGTTCAGCGGCCGCATCCTGTCCGGCGACGAGAAGACCGCCAAATACGTCAACTCCCCGGAAACCCCCATCTTCACCAAGAGCAAGGTCTTCTTCGGCTTGGACAAGTCCAAGCGCGCGGTGTTGGACGCAGGCTTCGCCTTGGTGTGCGAAGGACAGTTGGACTTGATCGCCTGCTACATGGCGGGCGTGCAAAACGTCGTTGCCCCGCAAGGCACCGCCTTCACCGCCGAGCACGCCCGCATCCTCAAGCGTTACGTGGACGAAGTGGTGCTGTGTTTTGATTCCGATGAAGCCGGGCAAAACGCCGCCGCCCGCTCGCTGGACAGTCTGCTGGCCTCCGGATTGGCGGTGCGCGTGGCCGTGGTGCCGTCGCCGCACGACCCGGACAGCTTCATCAAGGAGCACGGCCCGGATGCGTTCCGCCAGCTCGTCGAAGAGGCCGCAGGTTTCTTCGATTATTATCTGAATCGTTTGTGCGCGCTCCACGACCTCGCCACCGACAAGGGCCGCTTGGCCGTGGTGCGCGGCATGGCCGAAGCCGTGCGCAAGACCGGCAACACCGTGTTGCTGGACAAACACGCGCAAACCACCGCCCTCCGCCTGGGTGTTTCACCCGATGCCGTGCGCGCCGAGTTCCAGAAACACCCCGCCGCGCGAACCGCGCCCGCGCCGGCCGAGGAAGCAATGGAGGAAACAGACATCGCGTCGGTGCGGCCCTCGGCACCGGAATTCTGGCTGCTCAAACTCGTGTTGTTACACGAAGCGGAACTGGACTGGGTCGCCGCCCATCTGGACCCCGACTGGATTCAGCACCCGGAGGTCCAACACATTCTAAGGCGACGACTGGCGGCGCATGAGAACCGGACCTGGCGGGGGCTGGCGGCGTTTCTCGACGAGTTCGAGGCGGGGGACGCGCAGAACCTTATCACCGAAGCCTCTGCCGAGGAACGCGAGATCCCCGACCCCGCGCGACAACTCAACGATCTGGTAATGCGGTTACGCAATCAGTTCTTAGACCGGCAACTCGCCGCGCTGACGCACCGTAGCAGCCTGCCCGAAACCGGCGAAGCGGAACGACTGGAATTGCTGCGCCAGCAGCAGCGCTTACGGCAACTGAAACGCCAGACTCTCAATCCGTTGGGTGAAGGCGGTTAGCCGGCGTATTTCACGGAGCGCTGTGTCGCAGACAAGCCGCCGCTGCCCCATAGTCCAAACGCTTTGCGAAGTTGCTTGACGCTGCAATGTCGCGAAGCGTCTGGAGTGCGTGCGACTTCAGCGCCGCTCTTCGCGCGAAACCACGCTTCGCCGGTTCAAGAGTCCAAAGCGCAAATCTGGATTTGGCGAATTTTCTCCCAGCGGGAGAGGAGCCGGCCCGCTCGCGGCCGGTGTTTTGAGCAGTGCGGATTGGTGTCTCCGAAAGCAGCGAAAGACCCAAATAGACATTGCGCCGGCCGGGATTCCTGCGATGATGCAACCGTTCGTCGGAGCGTAGCTCAGCTTGGTAGAGCACCAGCTTTGGGAGCTGGCTGTCGCAGGTTCAAATCCTGTCGCTCCGACCATCTCTTTCTTGCCCTGACGACGGCTTGAAGAGGTCCGCCATAAGGGGTCTTCCTCGGAACGCGAACCCGCAGCGGGTTCTCCCGATTTGCCAGGCCTCCTCCGCCTTCCTCCCGGCGGCTTCAGCCCTTCTCAGCCCCGCCGGCCAACGCGGACGGCGACGCTCACAGACATTGCTGACACCCGCCACGGCCAGTGCATAGGAAGCCCACGATACTGCGGCATGAGAAGTCGCGGTTTGGAATCACGCATCGGTACCGTGAACTGCAAGGGCATAACGCCCCTTTACCAGCCGGCGCACCCGCCGACTCGAATTTCGGCGTTACCAACAGGCGGTAGATGTAGAAGGAGACTTCAGGAGGACCGCCGGGAGGGTTGTGAACTGGCGATGCCGTTGGCGGATGTTTCATCCGGCGGTCGGTGGACTGTGGCAGGATCGGCGCTGGGGCGGAACCCGGTTCCATTCTGCTTCCGCAGTGTCAGAATTGAGAACGGACCGGTCTTGACACGTATTTGCGGCCTCTCGATCTACTTCAGCAAGAACTGATGGATCAACTTTCCCGCCGCCTCATCGCACGCGGCAAACGCCGCATTCACACCCCCGATATTCGCTGCAACGATGACGGCGCAGTTCCGATCGGGGGCCATCCAGACGACAACATAGAACATCGTGTTCGATCCGTTGTGCATCAGGGCGCGGCCGCCGGCCCAGTTGCGCTCCAAGACCACCCAGCCCAGAGCGTAGTCGTCACCGGCGGAGGTGTGGAGCTTCTTGAAGGAATCGGAAGTCAGCAGGTCGGTGTCGCCCTTCTCCCCAGCCAGGTGGAACACGACGTATTGTGCGAGGTCAGGCAGCGAGCAATGCACCGCTCCAGCCGGGCCGATGGCGGGCGGATTGTCGGCGCGTGGACCGGGAGGAACGGGCTGGATTCCGTCGAATCGCGCCTTGGTGTGTCCCCACGGTTGATCCACTTGGTCGGGAGCAGCCGGTGCGCCGAACCCTGCCGAGTGCATGCCGAGCGGCTTGAAGAGCATTTCCTGCATCAATTCTTCCCACGGTTTTCCAGCGGCCTTTTCCAGCATCACGCCCGCAATTGCGTATCCTTGATTGGAGTAAATGTGTTGGGTGCCGGGCTTCACTTGCGGTTTGCGCGCCAGAATGCCTTTCACGAAATCGCGGCGTTGCTTGGCCGGCGGGCCGCTGGCATTCCACGCCTTGATCCATAACAATCTCGGCGCATTGCCCGGCGCGCCGCCGCGATGCGACAAAAGTTGTTCCAGCGTGACGCTGCGATACTCAGGATGAACTCGATCTCCCAGTTCTGTAAACGACTCGCCAATCGTTGTCGTCCACGAAATCTTGGCCTGTTCGACGAGCATCGCCGCCACGGTCGCGGTCATGGATTTGGTCACCGAGCCGATATGGAACTTGTCATTCACGGTGACAGCTTCGGTGCCGCCGTGCTTGCGGATGCCGACCGCGTTCGTGGCCACGATCTTCCCGTCCGCCACCACGGCGGCAGCGAGCGCAGGAAACTTGTGTTTCACACGGATGGTTTCGAGCATCTGCGACGTGGGATCCGTGTACGCCATCGAGAGCGATTCCGCCTTCGCAGCTTTGACGGCGTGGGCGATGACAGCGATGCCGCAGGCGACCAGCACCAGCCGCAGCGGACCGAGTGGTTTCTTTGTGTTCATGGTTGATGAATGATGTTCGGTTTCCAGTTCGTTCAACAGCTTCTGCAGTTCCTGCCGGCCGGCGCGGCTCCAGATTTCTCCGCACGGCGTATTGGTTCAGCCAGTAAATGCCCGCATACAACACCACGACAAACCCAGTCAGAAGCAGCAGCGCAACAATTCCCGCCGCGACATGCCCTGGTGCGGTTAACGTGATCCAGCCAAAGAACACCAGCATTGGCACGGCCAGCGGCAACAGGTACCACCACTGAATGTTCTTTAGCGGCCAGATTTGATGGCTGACTTCCGCGAGCGCCGTGGCTGCGCAATCGGCCAGCGAGCCGTGCAAATCCGGCGGGTTCTGCTTTTGCTGGCGGCGGTCAAGCACCATGAACGCGCCAACCACGAAACAGGCAAACGCGCACAAATACAGCGTCCAATGAGTTTTCCAACCGGCGTGGAGGAAGATCGGCACCAGCAAGCCCGCCGTGCCGACCTCGCGCACGTCGTGCCAGAAGATCGTCCGCCGGAACGACTGCTGGTTGCGGCGGACTTCGTTCAACAGCACGTCAGCGTTGATGGAAACTTGGTTCGCGGTGGCCTGCAACTGCCAGGATTTCTGAAAATCGTCAAGATTCATGGCCAGTTCCTTTCAACATCCCGGCGAGCCGCTTCCGGAGGCGGTTCAGTTTCACGCCGACGTTGCTCTCGGAAATTCCCAATACGTCGTTCATCTCGCGATAACTCAATTCGTCGAGATGCATCAGGGCAAGCGATGCGTCCGGTTTCGGCAACTGACGGATGGCAGTGTAGAGCTGTTGCACCCGGTCTTTGTCGCGCATGGCCGTGGAGTGCTCCGCCGCCATTCCCGGTGCGGCGTTCAGTTGAAAAAACTTTTCATGTTTCGTGTGGCGGCGTTGTTGATCGCGCTTCCAAACCAGTGCCGTGTTGAACGCCACACGATAGATCCACGTGGTTTCCTTCGCCTCATTACGAAATCGCGGCAACGACATCCACAGTTGCAGCGCGATGTCCTGCAACAAATCCTCCTGATCCTCCGGTCCGGCAGCGAACGCGCGCACGACCTTCCACATCAGCCCGGCGTGATTGGCCAGCCAGTGGCGGAAGATGGATTCCTGTTCTGATGCGTCCATTTCAGGTCGTTTTTACAACTGGTTACCAGCAAGCCCGGTCTTCTTACAGCCAAACTGCGGAATTGGGATCAATCCAGGGCGTGACGACTTTTCCATCGGCCCGTGTTGTCCGGCGTTTCGGTTGCGGATCTCCAGCACTTGACAGACGGAGAAGCAGCCCGAATGTGGCAGCAGGCGACTCGGAATGGGGCAAGCAAAATGAATGTCGGATTTCACACGCCAGATGCAGTTATTCGTATGAAGCCGAATGTGATCGAACCGGGTCAGGATGATGAAGCGCTGTTGCGGGCCTTGGAACAGTCCGGGTCGGAGGCGGCCTTGGCTGAGTTGTTACGCCGCCACCGTGACTTGGTATTGGGCGTGGCGTTGCGTCGGACGGGCGATCATGGCCGGGCCGAAGAAGTGGCGCAGAATGTGTTCATGGCCTTGGCGGCCAAAGCCAGTCGGTTGAGCGCAAGACCGTCGCTCGCTGCTTGGTTCTATCGCGCTACGTTCCTGGAATGTTCCGAAATCATGCGCGGCGAACGGTCCCGCAAACGCACAATGGATTCCTTTTCAAAACAGGCTTTGATTGATGCGGAAGGTCAAAACGTCTGGCGCGAGGCCCTGCTGGTTCTTGGTTCTGGACGAAGTCCTCCAGTCCTTGCCGGACGCAGATCGGCACATGATCCGGCTCCGCTTTTTTGACGGAAAGAGCTTTCCGCAGATTGGTACAGGGCTGGGCAAAAGCGAAGCCGCCGCCCAATCGCAGTGCGAACGCGCGTTGGAAAGGCCGTGCTGTCTCCTGCGCCGCAAAGGGGTGGCCGTTCCAGTCACGGTGCTTGCCTCTGGTTTGGCGGCTAACGCCACCCAGGCGGTCCCGGCAGCTTTGGCTGCCGCGATCTCCCAGGGCGCGGTGGCGGGCGCTTCCAAGTTCGCGCTCAAAACAATACTCATCCGACCCCTTGAAATTATGACCCAAGCAAACATTAGAGGATGGCCGCCGTGCTTCTGGCGACTTCCATCCCCATCGCCATCCAATGGAATCAAAACAGCCGCCTCCATAATGAGATTGCCATGCTACAATCCCGGTCCGAACCCATCCCGCGGGAAACGACGACAACGAATTTCACGCCGACGGTCTTGGTGAATGGAGAACAGGCCGCCGTCCGTCTTGCCCAGCAACCAGAAGACCTTTCTCTTGGTGTCACTTGGATGGATGCGTCACGGCTTCTAACCGAGTGAGAGCGCGCCCTTCTCAAGCCGGACCCGTTATTTCGCTCACGGCGCATCGCCGAGTTGATTGGGAGTCTGACGCCAGAGCCAGCGCCCATGGTTGCTGGAGTATTCGAGCAGGCGCGCCAATCTGGTCTTCGATTCAGTGAGGAGCATCATCTGTTGTTGCGCGCAGGGGGCCGACTGGCTGGCCGCGAGGCACTTGAACACGCGGTCGAATCCGCCGGTGGAATAAAGAACCGGTCCGAAATCCTGGCGGCTTTGGCTGGCTGGGCATCCGTCAACCCACAAGAGGCTCGCGCGTGGGTGGAAGCAGTGGGAGAAGGCAGCGGAAAGGAAGCGGTCGTGTATGGATTGTTGGATGGTTGGGCGACGGTGGATTTCCACAGCGCCGCCAGATATGCCGAATCGCTTCCCCGCAACGGCGTACGAGACACGCGATTCCGCCAATTGCTGCTCCAGCGGGCGCTCGCCTCGGGTGGCATTGCTGCGGCTCAACGGTGGGTTCAAGGCATGTCTGACGGCGAGGACAACCTCGGCAACAAACGGGGCGCTTTCGGGGAAGTCATCCATATCATGCTCTACCGAGACCCTTCCGCGGCCGCCCAGTGGATTGCAGATAATGTCAGTGAACCGTATCTCGAGGGAAAGGCTGTGTCGGAGACTGCGACCAAATTGGCGGAAGCGGCGCCTGTGGCCACCTTGGACTGGCTCAATTCTCTCTCTGAACTCAATGCCAGTCAGTTGTCAAATAGTGCTGCAAGAGTGATGGATGTTTGGGCCAGACATGACTCTCAGGGTGCGGGCAACTGGTTGAACCAAAATCCGCTGTATCCCTACCACGAGAGCATGGTGCAGCACTATGCCCGTGCCATTGCGGGCGATCATCCACACATCGCACTGGCTTGGGCGCGGAGCATTTCGGACGAAAAACTGCGCATTGCCACAGAACTCGCCACGGCACAGGCTTACATCCAGCGGGCAGGAGCCGCCGGAAGGCAGACTTTGCTGGCAGCCGGGTATTCACCCGACATTATCAACCAGGCATGTACGATCATGATGCTCAAGTGTTGAGTTTCTTGCCCGGCAACTGAAAACACGGGTGAGGGTCTTGCTGTCATTACGTCTGCCGTGTCGTGGGCTTCCTTGGGAGAGCGGTTGTGGCGGCAGGAACGAAAAAGTCTCAGACCACCTCATTCTTCCTGCGCTTGGGGATTCCTGACGTCACCTCTATCGCCTTTGGATCCCAGTCCCGGCCGTCCGGTGGGTTGCGGCTCGTCCGCGCGGCGCCACCGCGTTGAATGCTCATTCGCTTTCCTCCGCCCAGCGCGGCGCCAATTGGTTGGGCACGCCGAGATGGTCGAGCACGCGCGCCACCACTGTATCGGCCAGTTGGGTGATGGTCTTGGCGCCAGAGTAAAAGCTCGGGTTCGCCGGGAGCAAGATGGCTCCGGCAAGCAGCAGCAACTCGAAATTCTTTACATGCACGAGGCTCAACGGCGTTTCCCGCGGAACGAGAATGAGTTTCTTCTTCTCCTTCAGCACCACGTCTGCGGCGCGCAAAAGCACGTCCTCACTGTAGCCGTGCGCGATGCGGCCCAGCGTGCCCATCGTGCAGGGGATCACCACCATCGCGTCCGGCGGATTCGACCCGCTGGCGAAGGGCGCGTTCATGCTCTTGACGTTGTGCTTCCGCACGCCGTCCGGCAAACGCAAGCCGTCGGGCAGTTCCTCGGCAATCACCTGCTGCGCGTAATGGCTCAATACCACGTGAACTTCGTGCGCGAGCGGGTCCAAGTGATCAAGCAGGCGTTGCGCGTAAAGCGCGCCGCTGGCTCCGGTGATGGCAATAAGGATTTTCAAGGGTTGCTACCGTTCACGCGCAGTATGTCCCAACCCGCCCTGGTGAACAAGTTGCGATCAGGGTGCAACAATTGCTTCCACCCGCCACAGTGCGCCCCGGGCAGCCCACGCGAGATCAACCGACCGGAACGGCGCTTTGCCCCGGAACGCAGCACCTCCACGGGCGGGTCGGATCCGCCGAGTTTCCATTCTTCCACTCGCCGGGCGCAGCCGCTCAGAACTCCGGGCGTGTTCAAACTTCCCAGGGAGCGGCATCAAGACTAAACTCCCAACATGAATCGCAGGAATTTCCTCAAACACGCCGGCGCGGGCGGTTTGCTGGCTGCCGCCTGGCCCGCCCTCGCCCAATCTTCCGCTCCTGAAACCGGCCCCTCCGCCGGCCTCACGTTCACCACGCCGCCCTCGCTTCAGAATCCCGGCGCCACCGCGATGACCGTGGCCATTGGGGTGAGCGGTCCGAGCACCGCGTGGGTGGAGTATGGCGAGACGGAGCAACTGGGCCGCCTCGCTTCCGGCACGCGGCACGGACTCAAACCTTACGATTCCCTGGCACACCAGATTCGGATCGAGGGCCTGCGTCCGGGCCAACGCTGCTTCTATCGCGTTCATGCCTGCGCCATTGATTTCCGCAACGCTTACGACATCCGGCGCGGGGAGACGATGGCCACCGACATCTTCAGCTTTCGCACGTTCGATCCGAACGCCACGGAAGCCCGCTTCGTGGTGTGGAACGACACCCACGAAAACTCCACCACGCTGGCGCGTTTGATGGAACAGACCGCGCCATTGCCGGCGGATTTCCGGGTGTGGAACGGCGATGTGACCAACGACAATTATCGCGAAGAACGCATGGTGGCCCACTACCTCGGCGCCGGCAACCAGCCATTCACGCGGGAAGCTCCGCTATTGTTCGTGCGTGGCAATCACGATGCCCGCGGCCCCGTCGCCCGTGCGTTGCCGCGCTTTCAAGAAACGCCGGGCGGCCTGTCCTATTACTCTTTTCGTCACGGCCCGCTGGCCGGTGTGGTGCTGGATTCGGGTGAGGACAAACCCGACTCGCACCCGGTGTATGCCGGCTTGGGCGATTTCACGGCTTTCTATCGCGAACAAGCCGCCTGGCTGGAGCAGGAATTGAAGCAACCGTATTTGCGCAAGGCCCGTTTCCGCGTTGCGTTCAGTCACATTCCATTCTGGTGGCAGGACCGCGGTTTTGCCGCCGATGCCAGTGATCCAAGGTCCGAGTGGCACCGGCTGCTGGCCAAGGCCAAATTCGCCGCGGTGATTTCGGGGCATACTCATCGGCATGCCTGCTTCCCGCCGGACGAAATGAAGCCTTACGCGCAGATGATTGGCGGCGGCCCACGGCCCGAAGCCGCCACTCTGATCCGGGGCGCGGTCACGGCAAAGGAACTGAACCTGACCATGACCGATCTCGCAGGCCGCGAACTCGCGGCGTGGAGGGTGAAAGCATGAACCACTGGAAGATGACTTGCCGGACATTGGTCGTCCTGCTGCTTGCCGCAAGGATTGGTTTCGCGGCGGAGGAAGAACGTTTTCCGAATCTTGCCGCGTCGAGCAAGTTGCCGCAGGGCGGGGGATTGGCCGCCCAATACAAGGCTGATTCGGGCATCGCCACGCACGCCGCCGTCATTTTCGCGGATGATTTCGAGCAGGGTGAATTGGGCGAGCGCTGGGACGGAAAAGGCGCTGGCAAGGGACAGGCTTTGAGCTTTGCGCCCGCTGGCGGAGAAATGTGTGGTCAGCGCTGCATGAAGGTGGAGGCGCGCTTGGGAGAGAATCAGGGCGACGGCCTGACAAAATGGTTCGAGCCGGTCGCGCAAGTGTTCGTGCGATTTTACGTCCGCTTCGATCCGGGCTGCGATTACGTGCATCACTTCGTCACGCTGCGCGCCAACAAGGGCTTGCGGGGCGGCGATCGTTGGAGTGGTTTCGGCGGCGCCGGTTTGCGCCCCGCCGGGGATGAGCGTTTTTCCACCGCGCTCGAACCGTGGGGCAATTGGGGCCGCTGGGCCGCCCCGGGCAAATGGAACTTCTACAGCTACTGGCACGAGATGCAGGTTTCGCGCGACGGCAAGTATTGGGGCAATTCCTTCCCGGTCGAACCACAAGAAGTGATTCCCAAGGACCGCTGGATTTGCGCCGAGTTCATGTTGAAGCACAACACGCCGGGCGAACCGGACGGCGAACAGGCTTTCTGGATTGATGGCCGTCTGCTCGGCCACTGGCGCGGGATCAACTGGCGCAAAACCACCAACCTGCAAGCCAATGCGCTCACACTCGAATCTTATGTCACCGACCGCTGGACGAAGAATCCCACGAACATTGTGTTCTTCGACAACCTCGTGATCGCGCGGGAATACATTGGTCCGGCGGCGCAACCGTAACCTGCGAGCGACATCGCTGGCCGCCAATCCTCACAATCTAATCCCAATCCATTCCACCATCCCACTGCCATGAAAATCATCACGATGTTTTGTTGTCTCCTCGTTCCCAGCCCGCATCTTCTGGCTGCCACAGCGATTGCGCCAGCGGAGGACGTCAAGTTGGACACCTTCTTCCGCGAACAGCTCGAGGCGGGATTCCACCTGCGTCCCACCTCCGCCACCCGGCTGGGCGACCGGCGTTTCGACAATCAACTGGACGACGTTTCATCCGCCGCCCGCGCCCGCTGGGAGCAGCACACCCGGGACACACTCGCCGCGTTGCCCCGCCGGGTGGATTTCCAGAAACTCAGTCCCGCCGGCCAGGTGGACTACCAGATTCTTGAGCACAGCCTGCGGTACTCGTTGTGGCGCACCGAGAATTTTGATCCCTATGTGACCGATCCACGCAGCTACAACGGGTTGCTCGGCGACGCGGTGTTCGCGTTGCTTACGCAGTCAACGCAACCGCTCGAAACCAACGTGGCCAACAGCATCGCCCGCATTCGGCAAATGCCCAAAGTCGTTGCCGCGGCGAAAGAAAGCCTCCGCAATCCGCCACGGGTGTATGTGGAAACCTCCATCCAACAAAATCGCGGCAACCTGCGCTTCTTCGAGACGCAGGTGCATGAACTCGCGGGCCGGACGAAGCAGCGGGCCGCGCTCAAGGCCGCCGCCGAAGAATTGCTGCCCGCCTTGCGCGACTATCAGGCGTTCCTGGAAAATGACCTGCTGCCGCGCGCCAACGGCGAATGGCGGATCGGACGCGAGAAGTTTTACCGCAAGTTTGAATTGGAAACCGATGCCGGGATCACGGCGGAACAGAATTACGCGGACGCGCTGGCGGAGTTCGATCGGGTTCGCAGCGAGATGTATGTCGTGGCTCGCCAGGCTTGGAGCAGCTATTTTCCCCGTGAAGTGTTGCCGCCCGATGACGTCGAAGGCCGTCGCCAGACGATCGAGCGGGTCATGCTCCGCGTCGCCCAGGACCACGGCCGGCCGGAGAATCTGGTGCGCGACGCCCGCGCGGACGTAGCCAACCTCAAACGGTTCATCACCCGCGCCGGTATTCTCACACTGCCGGAGCCGGATCGCTGCCGCATCATCGAGATGCCGGAATTCCAGCGCGGCAACTCGATTGCCTACATGGCCTCGCCGCCGCCCCTCGACCCGTCCGCCACCGGCCATTACGCGATCAGTCCGCCGCCCAAGTCCTGGGACGCGGCCAAGGTCAAGAGTTACCTCGAGGAATACAATCGCCACATGCTGCAAATCCTCACCATCCACGAGGCTTACCCCGGCCATTACGTGCAAATGGAGTACGCCAATCGCAACCCGTCGCTCATCCGCAAAATCCTCGGTTCGGGTGTTTATATCGAGGGCTGGGCGGTTTATACCGAGCAGACGCTGCTGGACCAGGGTTATGGTGACGGCAATCTCGCGTTGCGCCTGACCCAGCTCAAATTCTACCTCCGCGCCGTGGCCAACCGGATTTTGGACCATCGCATGCATTGCGAGAACATGACCGACGAGGAAGCGATGGACCTGCTGGTCAACCAGTCCTTCCAATCCGAGGGCGAAGCCCGGCTCAAAGTCATCCGCAGCAAACAAAGCTCCGTGCAACTGTCCACCTACTTTACCGGTCGCATGGCCCACTACCAACTCCGGCAGCAAGTTCAGCGGGAACTGGGTGATCGCTTCAATCTGGCCCGGTATCACGAAGCGGTGCTCGCTCCCGGCGCGGTGCCGATGAAACATCTGCCCGCGCTCGTGCGCACGGAACTGGGGTTGAGTGGTTCCGTCGCGCCGCAGCGATGAGACAACGTGCCCGCGCCACTCCGGACGGCTGAAACGTGGGCTTGAGTCACGCCGCATCCTGCGCACAATGGCCGCGTGTTCAAAGCGGCGATGATCCTGGCCTGCGTGCTGGTGCTCGCGGCGGGTTGCAGTTCGACCGCGACCCGTCAGGCGAAAGCGCCACCGCCGGATTGGGATGAATCCCCGGTGTTCCAGCCGCTGCCCATCGTAGTCCCTGCGCCGTTGCTCCCGTCGCCGCCACCGCTCGCACCGACACTCTCCACCCCGGAAGCCAAATGGATTTCCTTGGAACGCTGGGCCGCGGATCGCGGTTTGGGTGGCGTGTACCGCCTCGCCGGTCCGCCGATTCCGGCGTGGGCGTTGACGACCAGCAACGGAGTGTTCGTCTTCCGGGCCCGCAGTCTGAGCGCGCAGTGGGACAATCTGGAAATCCGGCTGGGCTTCGCGCCACAGTTGATCGGTGAACAGGTGTTTGTGCATGCGCTCGATCTGCGCAAGAATGTTGAGCCGCTGTTGGCCGGACTGCCACCCGTGCCGCAAGCCACCCGCACCATCGTGCTCGATCCGGGTCATGGGGGTGCCAGTCCCGGCGCCCGTAGCGCCTTTAATGGCGGTTGGGAGAAGGATTACACGCTGGACTGGGCGTTCCGGCTTCGCGCGCTGCTGCAGGCGCAAGGCTGGCAGGTTTTCCTTACGCGAACCAACGACTCGGATGTGCCATTGTCTCAACGCGTGGCGTTCGCCGAACAACGCCGCGCCGACTTGTTTCTCAGCCTGCATTTCAACTCATCCGGCGGCGGCAACCACCAGGCCGGCGTGGAAACCTATTGTCTCACACCCGCCGGCCTGCCCTCCAGCGTCACCCGCAATTACGACGACGATATCAGCCTGGTTCTGCCGAACAATGCCTTCGATGAACAAAACCTCCAACTGGCCATGCGCTTGCATCGGGCGCTGCTGAACGCCACCGGCCAGATGGATCGCGGCGTGCGCCGGGCACGCTTCATGACAGTGCTCCAGGGCCAGCAACGGCCAGCCGTCCTGCTGGAAGGCGGCTACCTCTCGAACCCGGCGGAAGCGCAACGCATCGCGGACCCGGCGTTCCGGCAGCAACTGGCGGAAGCGGTGGCGGTGGCCTTGGGGACGAGGATGGAGGATGGTAGATAGTGGATCGCAAAGTCCCTCCAACCGACCAGTTCATCGAAGTTGACCATGGCACTAATCAGAAGTTTCCGAGATATGAAGGTCTATCAGCGGAGCCGCGCGGAAGCCCAGCGCGTCTTCAAGCTGTCGCAATCCTTCCGGCGTGATGAACGATTTTCCCTGACCGACCAGATACGGCGGTCTTCCCGCGCCGTGAAATCCATGGTTGCCGAAGCGTGGGCCCACCGGCGCTATCCCGCTTCATTCGTCAGCAAGTTGACGGATGCGCTCGGCGAGGCAACAGAAACCCAGTCCTGGCTGGATGATGCCTTGGACTGTGGCTACATTTCCGCTGCGCAACATCAAGATCATGACGCCGCGTGGCAATCCATCGGCGGCATGCTCAACAATACCATCGAGAAAGCGGATGACTTCTGTCGAAGTGCCTCATAGCAGCGAAAGGCAATCCTCCATCCTCAACTCCCCGTAATACCATGCCATCCTCCATCCTCCATCCTCCATCCTCTCCGGTTTTGGTCACCGGCGGCGCCGGCTTCATCGGCTCCCACCTCGTCGAACGCCTGCTGCGCGACGGCAAATCCGTGGTGGTGGTGGATGACCTTTCCACCGGCAGGAGGGAGAATCTTCAGGCAGTGTCGGGGCATCCTGCGCTCCGCGTGATTCAGTCAAAAGTCTCGGCGTGCGCGGAACTGACCGAACTGGTCGCCCGGGCCGAGTGCATTTATCACCTGGCCGCGGCCGTGGGGGTGGAAATGGTCGTCAAATCGCCCATCCACGTGCTGGACACCAATCTGCACGAGACGGAAGTCTTGCTGGAAGCGGCCGCCCCGCATCGCACCCCGCTGTTGCTGGCTTCCACTTCCGAGGTCTATGGCAAGAGCCATAAGCCCGCGTTTAGCGAAGAGGACGATTTGTTGATCGGCCCGCCGCATCAATCCCGCTGGAGCTATGCCTGTTCGAAACTCATGGACGAATTCCTCGCGCTGGCCTACGCGAAGGAACAATCCCTTCCGGTCGTGATTGTCCGGTTGTTCAATACCGTGGGGCCGCGTCAGACCGGCCAGTACGGCATGGTATTGCCCCGGTTCATCGCCGCCGCGCGGAACGATGCCCCACTCCGGGTTTACGGCGACGGTCAGCAAAGCCGGTGCTTTGGTTACGTGCGCGATACGGTCGAGGCGCTGGTGCGTTTGCAGGGTAGCAGCGCCGCGCGGGGAGAAGTCTTTAACATTGGCGGCACGGAAGAAACCACCATCCTCGACCTCGCGCGCCTGGTGATCCACACGCTGAACTCGCGTTCCACAATTGAATTCGTGCCCTACTCGGAAGCTTACGCCCCGGGCTTCGATGATATGCGGCGGCGCAAACCGGTGGTGGAGAAACTCGCCCGCGTGACCGGATTCCAACCTCAGACGCCCTTACGGGAGATCATCCGCCTGACGGCCGGACTGTAGTTCCCGGTGCTTGGGCGCGGCGTTTCCTGGGTGGGACTCAGAAGTTTCGAAGGATGCGCTCGGGGTCGGTAGGGCGCGGCACTCCGTGCGCGCCGCAGTCCGCCTGCCGTTTGCTGAACGGCGCGCACGGTGTGACACGCCTTACCCATGCTCGGTCTGACGCAAGGAAACGTCGTTGTCGCGGTATTACCCCCGCTGGCGCCGCAACCATAGGAGTGCAGACCGCAGAATCCGCGTGGTGCCGGCTGGCCACATGTAACTCCCCCAATAGTAGTCTTGCTGAAGCTCATGCAAAACTGTGGCAACGAAAATGAGTTCGCTCTGACTTTCAGCATGTTTGAGCCGACTTACGTCGGCTGCCACAGGATTTTGAAAGACGCTCTTGCGGTGAGAAGAAACGAAAAGGGCATCCTTGCGGATGCCCTTTTGTGAATTGTTTGGTGTCAGACGTTCCGCTTATGGGAACAGCAGGCGATTGTTCATCGGGTCGCCCGTATTGCGCAGTCCTTCCTTCAGCTTGGAGACGCTGAAGCCCTGCACGCTGCCGTCGGACAGACCGACGTTGCCCTGCTTCTGGTGCTGGTTATCCATCCAAGACGCGCCCGCAACGGTCGCGGCTTGGTTGGTGCCCGTGTTTGCGGTCGGGGCGAACTGGCCCGTGTTCGCCGTGCCTTTGCTGCCCCAGTAATCGAGGGCGGCGGCGCTCAGGTTGTTTACCACGCCCGGGCCCATGTTATGGTCGCCGGTCAGGAACTGCTGAGGATTGGTTTCATCCGCGTCCACGCCAATGAAGTAACTGACGTTCAGGTTATTGGTGAACGGGATTTGGCCGGAATTCGCCAGCACGGTCGTGCCGAAGGTGGTTGCAGCCTGACGGGAGGATTGAAACTCCGAAGCGCAGATCAGGATTTTTGGGGCGTTCAACTCATTGGACATGACCTGAAAGACGCGCCACATGTTCTGAGCGGCAGGCACCGTGGCCCCGCTGTTGATGCCGCCCGAGGCCGGCGCGCCATCGGCGCCACCCTGGCTCCAATCCACCTTCTGCGGGTAGCGGTCCTGATTGTCCAAGGCCCATTGCCGGAAGGAGAGACCGACCTGCTTGAGGTTGTTGGTGCAACTGATGCGTTGCGCGCGCGCCTTGGCTTTCGCCAGCGCCGGCAAGAGCATCGCGGCCAGAATCGCGATGATCGCGATGACGACGAGCAGTTCGATCAACGTGAACGCTCGGATTTGGTTACGGATTTTCTTCATAATCTCTAGTGGTTTATTTGTTTGGTTTTCGGCAAACAGTCCGCGAACTCTATTTTAATTGCTCGCACTGTCAATCCGATTTCTACCATTCAATAGCACTGCCGATGCCACGCCGATTTTACGCCAGATTTCGCCAATTCCGGCACGCCTCAACCAAGAACTGCGTGAAGTTCCCGCACTTTCTGCGTGAGCTTCACGCATCCGCCTGGGCTGACGACTGTCGAAGCCAAGCAAACGCTTGGAGTCCGGCGCTCATTTGTTAACTTTCGCGCATGGCTTTTGACTCCTTTCGTGACTTCGTCAACGCGCTCGATCAAGCGGGCGAACTGAAACGCATTTCCCAGCCCGTCGCGACGGAACTTGAGATCACCGAGCTCGCCAATCGCGAAATGAAATCGCCCGGCGGCGGCAAGGCGCTGCTGATCGAGAAACCGACTGTCAACGGCGTCGTCTCGTCGTTTCCCGTCGCCATCAACACGCTTGGTTCGTGGAAACGCATGGCCCTGAGCATGGGCGCGGAAACCGTGGACGAAGTGGCGAACGAACTCGGCGGGCTGATGAAACCCAAGGTGCCCGTGGGCTTCAAAGAGATGATCAGTCTGCTGGGCAAGTTCATGGAGGTCCGCCACGCGAAACCCAAAGTCGTGAAGACTGGCCCATGCAAAGACGTGATTCAGAAATTTGACGCACCCCCAACGCGCATCGAGCCGTGGCCCGCTGCGCCGTTCGTAGCCGCCGAGGTAACGAGGCGGACGGGCGCTCCCACGAATCCGCCTCCTCACGTCGGCGGCTACGAACACGTATCACGCATCACGCATCACGCATCCCTCCTCAACCTCCCCATCCTCAAATGCTGGCCGCTCGACGGCGGCCGCTTCATCACGCTCCCGTGCGTCGTCACTAAAGACCCCGATACCGGCGAACGCAACGTCGGCATGTACCGCATCCAGATTTACGACGACCGCACCACCGGCATGCACTGGCAGCTCCAGAAAGTCGGCGCGCGACACGGTCGCCGCTATTACGAAACCGGCACGCGCATGCCCGTCGCCATTTTTCTCGGCGGCGACCCGATGTTCCCCTTCGCCGCCACCGCGCCGTTGCCCGATGGCCTGGATGAATTTCTCCTCGCCGGTTACCTCCGCAAAAAATCCGTCGAGCTGGTGAAGTGCGAGACCAACGACCTCGAAGTCCCCGCCAACGCCGACTTCGTCATCGAAGGCTACGTTGACCCGACCGAGCCGTTGCGCGACGAAGGCCCGTTCGGCGACCACACCGGCTATTACACGTTGCCCGAGCCGTATCCCGTGTTTCACGTCACCGCCATCACGCACCGCAGAGACGCCGTTTATCCCGCCACCATCGTCGGCATCCCGCCGATGGAAGATTTCTACATCGGCGGCGCGAGCGTGAAATTGTTCCTGCCCATCTTCACGATGAACTTCCCCGAGATCGTGGACATCGCGCTGCCGGCGGAAGGCGTCTTCCACAACCTCGTCTTCGTGAGCATCAAGAAGACCTACCCGATGCAAGCCTACAAAATCATGCACGGCCTCTGGGGCATGGGGCAGATGATGTTCACCAAATACATCGTGGTGGTGGACGACGACGTGGACGTGCACAACACCAGCGAAGTCCTCTTCCGCCTCTGCGCCAACACCGATCCGCAACGCGACAGCATCTTCACCAAAGGCCCGTCCGACGTGCTCGACCACGCCACCAGCGAAATCGCCAGCGGCAGCAAACTCGGCATTGATGCGACGAAAAAACTGCCGGGCGAAGGTTTCAAACGCCCCTGGCCGCCGCTCATCAAGATGGATGCCGCAGTGAAGGCGAAGGTGGAAAAGCTTTTCAACCCGTAGCAGCCGACGTGAGGAGGCTGCAAACTCGTCCCGCCGCGAATCCCGTTGGGATTGGAGCAACGCGTTGCAGCCCATTCGTTCCCGCCCGCGCTCATGACGAACTTTTGTTGCATATGCAACAAAGGTTTGCAGGGCAACTATTCGGGTTTGAACGTGCGCAGTTGCCGGCTGGCGGCCCGGAGCACTTCCACCCGTCGTCGCCAGGCTTGTTGCCCCAGATAATCCGACGGCAGTATCCGGCCCGGCAGCAGCGGATCGTTGATCACCGCGTCCAGCCACACCTCGCGTTCCGTCGCGCTCCAGCGCAGCAACGCCTTCACCGCCGCGACGTTCCCCGGCCCGGCTGAAACACCACTTGATATGGGCAGCCAGCCGTGCGAGTATGGGTCGCCATATCATGAAAACGACGATTGAAATTGCGGACGATCTTTTCGAGCGTGTTCAACGGTTCGCGCGGAAGGAGAAGACCACGTTTCGTTCATTGACCGAGCAAGGGTTGCGACTCGTGCTCAAAGAGAAGGAGGACAAACCCAAGCCGCTTCCGCCGCTGCTTACAGTCCCGGGCGGATTGACAGACGAATTCAAGAACGCCCCGTGGGAGAAGATCCGCGACGAGGTTTACAAAGGTCACGGCGCATGATTGCCGTTGACTCAAATCTTCTGATCTACGCTCACAAGGAAGGCAGCCCATTCCACACTGCGGCTGTGGAACTGGTGGATTCCTTGCGCCATCAACCCGGTCCGTGGGCGATTCCGTGGCCGTGCGTCCATGAATTCATCGCCATCGCCACCCACCCTGGCATCTATAAGCCGGCCTCCACCCTGTCCGAAGCCCTGGGTTTTCTGGACTCGTTGTTTGCCGCGCCGCAATTGCAACTGTTGTCCGAAAGCTCTGGCTACTTCGACAAGCTGCGCGAAATCGCCACCGCCGCACGACTGAAAGGCCCGCGCATTCACGACGCCCGAATCGCCGCCCTTTGTCTGCACCACGGCGTGCGTGAACTTTGGTCAGCGGACCGGGATTTCTCGGCCTTTCCTCAACTGAGCACACGCAATCCGTTGGTCAAAACTTGACCTCGGGGTTTTCGGACAATCTTTTGTTGCATATGCAGCAAAGTTTTGCAGGGCAGCTATTCGGGTTTGAACGGGCGCAGTTGCCGGCCGGCGTCGCGCAGCACTTCCACCCGCCGTCGGCCTTGGCAGGCGGCCACCGTGCTTGTTGCCCCAGATAATCCGACGACAGTATCCGGCCCAGCCCACGCTTCGCTTGATTTCAGATTGGTCCGCGCGCCGCCCGGCCGCACCTTCAGCACCTTCAGATGGTGGTCCTGCGCGTCATAGTGTTCGACCTGAGCGCAACCCGGCTCACCAGCGGCGCGTTGGCAAGATAGGTTTAACGCGAGACAGGTGCATGAGTGCCTGCGTCTGTATGAAATCGCAATCCTCACACCCACCTCACGTGAAGCTGGAGGACAATCCAACCTTCGAGATGCTGACGACGAAACAAGGTGACGGCAGGGCGAACTGAACCGAGCCGCTAACTGAATCGAGTTGCATCCGAAGCTGGATTAGGCTTTCGTTCCGCCCGTGAAACTCCAGTTTTGGCGCCAGGATTTGCGCCTTGCTCATACGTGGACCATCGCCCGCGGCAGCGTCAACGAAGGCCAGGTGGTCATGGTGGAATTGACCGACGACGCGGGCAATTCCGGGATCGGCGAATCCGCGCCCATCGAGCGCTATCATGAATCCGTGGAAACCGTCGAGGCGTTCTGCCGCCAGGTGGAGGCCGCGCGGCTTTCGTTTGCCGACCTGCCCGGCAGCATGGCGCACCTCGACACGGTTGCGCCCGGCAACATGGCCGCCAAGTGCGCCATCAATATAGCGTTGCTGGACGGCGCCGCGAAACGCGCCGAGAAACCGATCTACGACTTTCTCGGACTCGGCTTCCGCGAGCAACATCATGTGACGTCCTTCAGCATCGGGATTGATAAACCCGACGTCATCCGCCAGAAAGTCTTGGCCGCGGAAAAATATCCGGTCCTCAAGCTCAAGATCGGTGTGCCCGATGAACAAGCCATCCTGGCTGCCTTGCGGGAGGTCGCACCCAACAAACCTGTGCGCGTGGACGCGAACGAAGGGTGGAAGACCAAAGAGGAGGCGCTGGAGCGGCTCGAGTGGCTCGCGGCCGACGGCCGGATTCAGTTTGTCGAGCAACCGATGCCTTCGAGCACGGATCCGAAAGACCTCGTCTGGCTCAAGGAACGTTCGCCAATGCTGCTGTTTGCGGACGAGGCTTATCATGTTGCCGAAGACGTGGCACATTGCGCGGAATGTTATCACGGCGTAAACGTGAAGCTGGCCAAAACCGGTGGCGTCAGCGGCGGCTTTGAAGCGTTGAGCGCCGCGCGCAAGCTCGGCCTGAAAACCATGATTGGCTGCATGTTGGAAACCAGCGTGCTAATCAGCGCGGCCGCCCATTTGGCGGAGTTGTGCGACTACCTGGACATTGATGGCAATCTGCTCATCACCAATGATCCGTATCTGGGCGTCACAGCCGATAAGGGAATTCTCTCCTTTGCCAGCGCACCGGAGAAAACCGGCTTGCGCGTGCGGCTGCGGAACTGAATTCTTGTTTCGTGAACCGTCGCCAGTTTCTCGAACTCAGCCCAGCGTTGCTGGCCGCGCTTACCGCGCCAGTCTCCGCTTTGCGTCTCACGGCCCAAACGCCCGCCGAACCGCCAGAGATCGGACGCTCCACCCGCCTGTCAACCGATGCGTCCGTGGCAACGCTCGACCTCGGCGCGCGGCAGTCCCTGCGGTTGCTCCAGTTTACCGACAACCACTTTTTCTGCGGCGTAAAGGAAGGTCTTACAACCACCGACGATGACCGCAAGACCGAGCGCGACTGGAAGGAATTTGTGCGCATTTTCAAACCGGACCTGGTTTTGCTGACCGGCGATAGCTGGCACGACAATCCGGGTGGTCGCGGTCTGGAAAGTCTGCTCGTTATGCTGCGTCGGGTGGAACCGCTGGAGGTGCCGTGGGCCTTCTGTTGGGGCAACCACGATTTGCTGGATGATTATCAAGCTGGACACGACGCACTCGCGGCCGCTCGAAACTCGCTCTACCGTGGCGCAGCCAATCACGGAGATTACCGCATCGAGGTTCGCACGCGCCCGGCCAGCGGGTCGGCGACCGCCGCACATTTGTGGTTGCTCAACAGCAATCGTCACGGACTGACGACCTGGCAACTGGACTGGCTTCGCCGTGCCCGCACTTCGCTGGCCGATGCTGGCACGCCGGGGCGGCCATCGCTGGCGTTTTATCATATCCCGCTGTTGGAACAGAAGACCCTTTACGAGGCGGGCCGCACACCGGGCGTGTTGCAGGAGGAGGTTTGTCATGAGAAGGAGTCTGGCGCGGCCGCGCCTGTGCTCACGGAGGACACCCGCCTGCTGGCCACCTTCTGCGGCCATGACCACGTCAACGATTACGCAGTCCGCACGCGCGCCCTCGACCTGGTGTATGGGCGCGCCACGGGCCACGCCGGTTACGGCGGCGAGAAACTCCGCAAGGGCGCCAAACTGATCGAAATGGACTTGCGAGCCGGCACCTACGAGCAAGTCACTGTTTTCGCCGATGGCTCGCGGTGGCGGCCAAGCTGACTTGAACGGCCTCATCAGTCACCGACTCTGTCCTGCCCTGCGCTCACGGCGATCAAGACCAATGGCGCATATCACTTTTCTGCAATGGGGAGCACAGTCGCCCTCGCGTGCGACGCTTGATGCCCACGTAAACCGCGCCGGCTTCAAGGTGAGGGCATGGGCGCTGCCCAAGACCCACGGAAAATTCACATGCAGCGGTAAGTGACTCGACGAGCGTGGTTTGATGGATGGTGCTGGACTTTGCTGCCGAAGTTTTTCAAGCTCCGGAGATG